>ENA-OPVU01000404-OPVU01000404.1-human-gut-metagenome-genome-assembly--contig:-NODE-404-length-30053-cov-5.876592_pt1 | contig 30053 bp, 29 predicted proteins | sample MGYA00241497_ERZ501986 | MGnify/ENA primary metagenome ERZ501986 (study PRJEB25962, sample SAMEA2042995) | human gut metagenome | biome: human gut; feature: human-associated habitat; material: faeces...
CCCTACTATACCTATAGAACCGGTCACGCCGTTATCTATCCCTATGTAAAATTTCAATTCTGTTTCTTTACTCATTGTTCAATACGGCTTATGCCGTTCTCCTTTACTATTTTAAGCGTTTTGCATGAAGCGTTTTCATTCGAAATATGAGTTGTAACAAGTATAGGAAACTGAATGAACTCCAATGCTTCTATCACGTCATATAGGCTTTCTTTCGATAGTCCTTCTGTGATTTCATCAATGGATAGGAATTGCAATCCTCCCCATTTGTTCGTTTCGTTTATCATCCCTTGTATGGCTATAATCAGAGCAATTTCCACTCTTGCACGTTCTCCACCACTATAATACCAGAAATTTTCCGGTTCATCCCGAACTACATAAGGTGTTATCTCTTCTTTTATATCCCCGTCTGCCTTCGTCTTAAATCCTTCTATGACAATTCTAAGATCGCTGTTTTCTGCTTTCAGAATATTGTTTGCCCGAAGCTGGATATTCTTTAACTGTTCTATCGCAAGATACATCTTGAATGATTTGAACCTTCCTATCCACTCCTTTTTACGGAACATTTCGTTTTCCAATTCCATCATTTCCTTGTCATATCCTGCAATAGTGATCATCGTTTCCTTTATCTGCTTTTCCTGTGAGGATGTGTCAATAGAAGAAGGTACTTCCTTCTCAATTTCCTTTATCTGCTTTTCCAAACGTTTTACATCCTCTTTATAGGAAGTTATGTTCTCTAAAAGCCCTTCATTTCTCTTTTCAAGAATGGAAATGTTGGACTTTACAGATTCTATTTCACTTGTGACCTTATAGATAGCAGATGAAATTTCTTTTCCTGCTTCCCGGATTTTGTCAAGTTCATCCTCCTGTTCGTTTTTCACTTGAATGAAAGAAGAAATAAGGTCTTCGTATTCCTTTAGGGATTCATCCAAAGATGTTATCTCTCCGACAACTTCCTTTTCCTGTTTCCCTATTTTCTCCTTTTTCTTTTCTTCCTTTTCAAGTGTGGTATCCTGTAATGTGAGGAATTTGTGCTTGCATTTCGGGCATGTAATCGTCCCAGAAAGGTTTACAAGAACTTTCCGAAGAGACACTTTCAGTTCGTCATGGATTTTCAAAAGCTCTTCTTTTGTTTCCAAAATCTCATTCTGATCTTCTTTGGCTTTTCCAAGTTCTTTTTTGACGGATTCAATCACATCTTCTATTTCCTTAGTAGAAGGAAGTTTCTTTTTCTTTTCTTCGGCTTCTCGAAGTTCTTCTTCCAAGACTTCAAGTGTTTTCTTTCCTTTGTCAATATTTTTCTTGTTGTAGTCAATATTGTATTTAGCAGAATCAATATCTTCTTTTAAAGACTTGATTTTACTTTCCACCCTTTCGATCCTTTCCTTTCGATCCGCTTCGAAGTCGAAATTAACGGCATCCTCTATCATTTGCCGCAATGCTTCTACACTCCCTTCCGCACGATCTCTTTTGCTTTGGATAACTGATTTCTTAGATGAAATTTCGTCCAGTTCCTTTTGTATAATATCCTTACTGCCATCCAAGAAGTCATAATTGATAAAACGACTTATGAGAGCCAATTTGTCCGTATTGGAACTTTTAAAGAACGACTTGTAATATTCTTTACAGATAAGAAAATAGCTTTTCAAATCTTCCGGTGAAATACCCATCCATGAAAGGATATAGTTGTTGCCGTCTTTTACAGTAGCAAGACTGACCTGTTCTCCATTCAACGACACATTAAGGCGGCTACTTCCTTTTAAGGGCAAAATGCGCTCAATATGGAGAGTTTCTTTCCTTATGGGACATTCTATATCAAGTAATACTTTTGCTTCCTTCTCACCGTTTCTAATCAGTTTCTTGTCAATACTGCTCCGGTAGTTGTTACCTGTTATGGCAAAATAAACTGCCTGTTGCATGGAAGAATTGTGAGTAGGCGTGTAGTTGTTCGTGATAAACATTCCGTCCTCTCCCGAAACGGTAATACATTGTTGCTCTTCCGCACCCATACAGGTAAAAGAAACCATTTTTTTAGACGGTCTGCCAAAGCAACCGGGAACTTCAAAAAACACTTCTTCATCTTTGCTTCTTTCCATGATCTTGCCAAGCGAAATTACAGACCATTCTTCGCTTTGGTTTGTTCTCACTTTCCATAAATGCTCTTTATTGCATTTTACTTCCGTACCGTCAGAAAAAGTAATCTTGTATGCAATATCTGTATCATGAAACGGAATCGCTCTCACCACCTGATAAGCACCGGAAGGATGAAGGATAATGTCTCCTACTTTGATATTCCTCATCTTTACAAACCCATTAGGGGTAAGAATATCGGAATCCATCGTCAACGCTTTACCGCTACCGTTACTGCCTTGATTGTCGTCTGTTTTATTCAATCCCACAAGTGCGGTTACCCCATCTTGAAATGTGTATTCAAAATGCTCGAATGACACAAAATTTGTTGCTTCAATCTTGACCGGTTTCATCTTCCACCCCCTTGTTTTCAAATGTTACTTCTTTCTTTCTGAACTCTGAAAGAACATCTTTTTTGATCTTGTCAAAAAGTTCCATTTCTTTGATCAGCTTTTTTCTTGTCAAAGGGAATCCGAATCCTATCTTTTCTTCCCCATAATAGATGTACGTTCCTTTCTTTGTGAGCACACCCAAGTCCAATCCCATGTTAAGCATTTCCATCACCTTGTCAATACCTACACCAAAACGGATAACAATATTACAAGTTTTCATAGGTGGAGCAACTTTGTTTTTCCTGCATGTGATCTTCACTTTGTTGGCAACGGACACTTCACCCTCCTTATCAGAACCTACACGGGCAAGTTCAACCCTTTGACTTGCATAGAAAGGTATGGCAAAACCTCCTGGAGTAGTGGTTGCATTTCCATATCCGCCTATGTTTGATCTGATCTGGTTGATGCAGAATAAAATGCACCCTGTCTGCTTGCAGATGTTTTTCAAGATATTTACCTGTGAGCTTAAAAGCCTTGCTGTAAGACCTATATGGGCGTCTCCTGCCTCTCCATTTAAAAGAGCAGTCGGAACAAGTCCTGCAATGGAATCAATCACAACAAGTCCAATAGAAGGTTCATTGCACATTTCCTTTGCTATTTCCAGTGTTTCCTCCGCTGTGGAAGGTTGAGAAAGAATGAATTTGTCAGGAGAAAGGTCTACGCCGATAGCTCCCATGTATTTCGGATCAACTGCATTTTCCGTGTCAAGATACCCTACTGCCATTCCTTGCTTTTGGATTTCGGTGGCAAGATGGAAAGCTATACTTGTCTTGCCGGAAGAAAAGCCTCCGTAGGCTTCCACAATACGCCCTTTTGCCCATCCTCCGCCAAGTATTTCGTCTAACAGGAAAGAACCAGAATGTACGAACTCTATATCTTGCTTCTTTCCCGCTATGGCTTCCTTTCCAAACCTACTTTCAATCCGGCTTATAAGATCACCGAGACGGTTCGGCTTCTTTTCTTCTTTAGGTTGCCGCACTTCCCCAGTTACCGCTTCTTCTGTTTTCTTAGTTTCCTTTTTCTTCGCCATACATCAACTTGTCTAAAATTTCTTTTCCTTCTTTTTCGTCATATTCGTTTTCCTTACAAAAAGCGGAAAACCTTTCTTCTATGTCCTTTTTGTCAAGTGTCTTTACTTCTGTCAGCATAGAATGTTTTTCTTCCACTTCTTTGAACTTTTTCTTGATATCTATACCTTCTTTTGTAAAGGTATCCTTATCAAAGGCATCGAGTGAAGATTGTTCTCCCCAGACTTCCACCCTTACACGGGCAGTAGGGTTCTCCTTTTTGAATTTCTTGATAAGTGACACTGCCTGTTTGTGGGGAGTTTCCCCCAAATCAATTTCCAGTTTCTTAAATACTTGTCCTTTTGTAGAAGAAACAAGATCTACATTCAAATCCGAATCCAAAAGCCAGAAACCCTTCTTTTCATCTTCCCCGAAGTTGTTTTGTTGGACACTTCCTAAATGATAGATATTCTCTCCTACCCGTTGATAGTTATGATAGTGTCCCAAGTACACTTTTTTGAACATCTGAAACATGGAAGGTTTTAAAAGGTTGGACACTTCCGATCCGTCCATGTTCTTGCTTCCTGTGACCGCAAAATGTCCAAAGAGGATATTCTTCTTTCTTTTATCCCCTATTTCTTCCAGTTCATCCAAAAGAATATCATCTGTAAAAAACGGAAGAAAAAAGCAATACACGCCTTCTACTTGCATTCCGTCCAATTCTTCTACCAAAGTAAAAGACGGATGATATTTAAAAGGAGTAAGAAACGATTTCTTGCTTGTGTAGGATGTTTTGTCATGGTTGCCGGGAATACAGATCACATGGTGTCCGCGTTTGTCGTATTCTTCCAGGACATCATTCAATGTGGAAAGACATACTTCTCTTTGTGACACCCTATTATCAAAAACATCACCCAACCATATATGGGTTTGTATCTTTTTCTTTTCTGCCAAGTCAAGTTCTTCCAAAAGAATATCTTTTATAATAGTAGCATTATCGGCAGTAAGATGATGGTCCGTTGAAATTATAGCTAAATATTTGCTGTTCATGATCGAAATTGTTAGGAAAGGGGGAGAACACAAAGTTCTCCATTCTCTTTCGGATTGATATATTAGAAAAACGAAAAGAAAAATTATTTCTTCTTCATTCGGGCTTTTAGAGCTTGTAAGCGTTTTTTTGCTTCCAATAACTTTTCGTCATTGTCCGTCTGTTCTTCATCAATAGGAGATTCCTCTTCCTCCCCTGCGGGATGTTCATCTTCCCTATCTTCCTTTTCCGGTTCGTCTTTTGCCCGATCATCGTCAGATTCAGTTTCATATTCCTGTTCTGCATCATCTTCTTCACCTTCCGGGAAAGGCAACGCTTCTCCCTTTTGTGCCAGATCGTACCATTCACGAAGTTCTGTAATTGTAAGATCGGATGGAATCTCCATGCCAGGATATTCTTCATCAATATATTGCGACAAAAAGGCTTTCATTTTGGAAAGCGGAGGTTGAGAAGCGACTTTTGCAGCTTTTTCGGCAGCAGGAGCTTTTGCAACCTGTTTCTTAGGCGCAGGTTTTTCTTGCTCGTCTTCTTCCTTTGCCGGTTTCTTTGCTACAGTTTTCTTTTTGTCAGCTTCTTCGTTATCTTCGTTTTCATCAGATGTAGTTTCCTTGCTCTCATCTTCTGGAAGCATTGCTGCCATTTCTTCAATTTCATTCAAGAACTCATCGTCGGAAAAGATATCATAATTGTTTTCTTCATCGAAGCGTTTCAATCCATCCAAAGCCATTTCAAAATCCTTTGTTCTGTAAGAATCTTTGTAAATTTCTTCAAGTGAAGGAACTTCATTCAAGAAATATTCCATGTCTTCGTCCGGGATAGCAGTTTCTTCAAAAAACTCATCCCATGACTGACCTTTCTTCGGTATGCCGGCAGATAAAGAATAAGTCTTTTTGCCTTTATCATCTTCCCCCATCGTGATTACAAGGGGATAAGCACCTTCCATCTGTGAGAAAATGTCGAATGAAACCGTATCATCATCAGATTGTTCTACAGAAATTTCCTTTATACGGTTCATCCATGTTCCATAAAGCTGCAAACGGGCAAAATCTTTATTCCCTTGATACACATAGCAAACATAAGCCAGCGTAGGATTGATGCCCCATACGAACTTGTTGCCTTTCTTGTAGCCCATGATAGGATTGAGGTACTTGCGTCTTTCCGTCTCATCTTGATATTCTTCGGATGCTTTCTTTCTCACATAGTCGCAATAAAGGACGATAGGGTCTTTCCCTTTAAGAAGGTTGCGTCCATGTACGTCCGCGCAAAAAATGTTCTTGTCTTTCACTTCCTTTCCTGTTACATTACCGTTCTCGTCATAAGTAGGAACTTCCACGCGGAGCTTTGACATTTTGCAAGCGACATAGGCTTTACCCATTGAAGGAGCCACACGGAATGTATTCTTTCCTTTTTGGACGGTAGCAAATCCGGTATAAGATTTACCACCCTTTCGCATTGTCTTTTCTGCTTGCTTTACTTCTGAATCCAAATCTTCTACAGACTGTTTTTTGAACTTCGATCTGTCAAATTTCATAACTCTAATGTTTTAAAATGTTGATAATAAAAATGTTACTTCTCTTTTTTTATTATAAATGTATTTATTTCTCCTTCCACTAAATTATCCAGAAACTCTTCCGGTGTAACTTTTGGAACTAAGTTGTTTAATTTTCGGTCTTTCGACTGCAACGCCCAATAGAGACTATCTATTTCCGCCAAATGCTTTTTCTTCTTGACAAGTGTCTTTTGCATTGCATTAAGCTCTGGATTGATAGTAAGAATATCTTCCAAAGAACTTTCTGTAAGTTTCACAAGTCCTATATCTTCCACTTTGACCTTTCCAGCATTCACAATAGATTCCCGTCTTATCTCTGTAGAAAGCTGTGCTTTATGTACAGAAAATTCCAACTTTGCTGCTTCATATTCAGATTCAGCTTGTGCACGAAGAAGTCCTACTTTGTTCAATAAGACTGAACTTGTAGCTATCTCCCCGTACAGGTTGGAATGGTCTATAGAAGTTACAGCATCCATATCCAGTTCATTTTTAAGGTCATTTGAAATTAAGACTATAGCCTTGTCACCAAAACATCTCGTAAGTTTCATATTATCACACTCCCAATTTTATAAATTGACTGTTTCCATTTGCTTGTATCACATATTCCTCTTTAAACCTATCAAAAGAAACCTTTCCAGTAAGCAGTAAGATGTTCTTCTTGCAACTTTGGATATATTCTTCTTTATCCATATAGTCAGCAGGGAATATCACCACACGAAGGAATTTGTAGTTGTTTTCAAGTAGAAGGCTGGCAAATGCCCCTGTTTTTGACTCCTTTTCTTCCACTTCCAACGCATATCCTCCCACCATTGCCATTTTATAGGTAGAACCGTCATAGTTCTGCAAATCGTCCACATCGTAATATTCCGCAGTCTTTGCTTTCGGACGAAGATATTCCTCTACCAATTTCTTGTAATCAAAGAAAGCGAAACCGGACTTGTTTTTCTGTTGCAAAAGCCACCACCAATCCTTACCTATCTTGTTTTTGCTGAAAGCAACGCTGTATTCGTCCTCTTCCCTATCTATCTTAATACGATTCTTCTCTCGGTATTTCCCAAGCATATATTCCCTTGCAGAGAAGATATTGGAAAACTCTCTTGTTTCGTCCATCTCGTCAAAAGCACCTGAATAAATAAGATTTTCAACAGTGGACTTATTAACAGAAGAACCTTTAAAGGAATGACGGTCTACAAACTCTTCCAAAGAAAAATACTCTCCATTTCTTTCTCGTTCCTCAATGATCTGTTGTTGTGCCTTTTCTCCGACTTGTTGGGTGGCGTTAAGTGCCCAGTAAACACTATTGCTCTTTTTATCACCTACGATGCCAACATCAGATTTGTTGATATTGACAGGCTTTATTTCGATCCCTTCCGTTTGATTCATCTCATTTATGTAACGAGGGAAATCATCTTTACTTGCACGAGACAAGGCAACCGACCAAAACTCCAACGGATAGTGTACTTTCAGCCACAAAGAATTGTAAGCGTTAATAGCGTAAGCAGCAGCGTGACTATTGCAAGTTATAACACCTTGTTCCGTACAAAAATTATGGTTTGGATCGTCCACTTCAACATCATATACATTTTCTATCTTATCAGGCTCAATACTAACAATTCTCATTAGTTTAGAAGGATAGACTTTCTCCCCTCGTCTTGTCCTATTAAATTCTCGATAATGAATTTTCTTATGACAAGAAGCGCAGATAGAAATAAGGTTTTCATTTTCATTATTTCTCCTGTTCCCGTCTCTATGATGAATTTCCAATCTACCTTCTTTCCCACAATTTTTACAAATTCCAAATCCACCATTTTTCTCTCTGAAAGATTCAAACTTAGAAGATTCCCCATTTGTTTTTACAAAACCCATATGTCCTTTTCTTGAATTTAAGTGTTCTGAATTATTCTTAATCCAATCTTTTCCTCTCATATCGGTAAAATTGTATCGCTGACTATCCGTTTTCTCATATGGCATTTGTACGTACAAACCATCTTCTCCTATTCTCAAATCCTTGCACATAATCTTACCTCTTTGAGTAGGGAATTTATGGTTGTCTGTTACGGATACAAAACGACCGTCCTCTAAAGTTATTTTATAAGTTTGCCTTACCCCAGCAAATCTAATATCTTTAATTTTTCGATCTCTTATACGTCCATCCTCACACATAGTAAGACAAGTTCCATAACCAACTCTCAAATATTTACTCCTAAGAGGAAGCCAATTATTTGCTTTCGCAAAAGCAAGATCATTTTTAATCAAATACATTTCCTCGATAGTAGGCTGCCTTTTGTTTTTGGGACAAGAATTCCTCAAAATTCTGTAACTGCCTGATATACAGCGGTTAAAAGCATACAAACCAAATTTTTTCATTTGTTCCCAAAGTGCTTCTGCATACTCCTTCGTCACTCCTTTATCTTTAAATTTGTTTACATAACCATCAACAAATTTTGGATGAATTTTTTCAACCTTATCTTTCTTTTTCTTCGCAATAGCTGCACGAGTGCCGTCCGCTTCTTCTTCTGTAAATCCAGCAAGAGTTTGAACTGCTTTGATTATCTGTTCTTGATATGTCCAGGTAGAATAAGTATCTTTCAATATTTCTTCTGCGCCAATAGGATATTCAGGTTCTTTTTCTCCATTTTTCAATGCAATATAATCCATGTGAAAACCGTTTTCCATTGGCCCAGGACGAAACAAGGAGAGTGCAGCAATCACATCATCCATATTTTTAGGCTTCATTTTCTGCGTGTAAGAAGAAAGTCCCTTTGCAGAGAATTGGAATATATCGCTAAGCCAGCCGTTTGCAAAATAGCGGTACACTTCTGGATCATCATATTCTATATCTGTATAGAGATTGATCTTCTTTCCCGTATTCTTTTCTATCAAATTCAAAATGTCATTGAACTTGTCAAGCTGCTCGATTCCCAGAATATCTTCTTTCAAAAAGCCTGCCTCATCCATTTCTCCGCCTTCCCATTCGCTAACGACAAGATCGTCCACTTTTCTTACAGGACACCACTCATACATTGTCTTTTCCTTTGGGAAAATCATCATGGCACAAGCATGAATGGAAGCTGCCTTTTGTTGCCCAAGAAGAAGGAAAACGACATTCATCATTTCGGGATATTTGTTCACGAATTGTGCTATTTCTTCCTTTCTACAGGCAAGTCTTAGAAAATCTTCCTCCGTCTTCACATTTTCTATCATTTTGGAAATTCTTCTAAGCGTAGGAATGGAAGCTCCATAAATCTTTCCTACGTCATTTATAGCTTGTTTTATCTGCAAGGTAGTGTATGTACCTACAGAACAAACCTGTGTTTCTCCAAAACGTTCTTCCATGTATTTTTTAACTGCCGGACGATACTCTCCCGGCACATCTGTATCAATGTCTAACTCTCCCCCTTGTCCGAAAACAAGGGGGCAATTAATCAGGGAGCGATCCAGACACAAATCGCTCCACTGTTATTTTTTTAAGCTCTTTAATTTTCATATTTTCTGTTCTATCTATTAAACCAATATATCGTCACCTACTTTTAAATTTTTGGTAGTAACATTGATAGGAAGAATCTTTTTAGTTCCATCTTCCAGTGTCACTTCGTAAACTTCCTGCTTTTCAAAGTGTCCCAAACGTCCTTTTGTCAAAAATCTTTCAAAAAGTAAGTTAAACTTCAAAGGATGCGTATTTATGATACCAAAAAGATAAGAAATTAGTGAACCTGATGCACTTCCACGACCGGCACCTAACAAAATGTTGTTTTCCTTACACCAATTTACAATATCTCTTAGAACCAAAAAATAATCAATAACACCACCAAATTTAATAATGGATGATTCCCTTTCAATCCTTTCTACCAATACATCTTCCGAATAGTCTTCTAAAAGTTCCGGTTTATTCTCTATACCTTCATAGATAAGGGAATCAAACATATCTTCGTTGGATTCATACTTTTCTTTTTCCTCTTTTGTCATTTCGTAACGAGGAAGATGTCTACTATCAGTAGGAATTTCAAAATTGCAACTTTCCGCAATCATATCCATATTTTCCCGTGCCTTTAAATAAAAGGCTTCCCCTATAGACTGATCCCCAAATAAAGAAAGAAGTTCTTCCATGTAAGTCACTTCATCCTTAAAATACTGGTTGTAGGATTTATGATTAACCTTCTTTCCTATTTTATTTACAGTTTCCCTTAAAATGTAATACTCTGGTTCAATATAGAAGGCATCGCAAAGGGCAACTGGCTTCATTTTCGACTTATAAAAGGCTTCAAAGTTTGTAAGATATTCTGTATCTCTGTTGAACTTTGCATATTCCACTGTATCAGCTTGCCAAAATACGTTATGCTTGTTTCTTAAAAGAATAGGAACATCAGTATAATCAATTGTTTTTGGATCAAAAACAATAAACACATCCTCCGTATGTTCCGATATGTCTTTAGGAGTTATGAATTTCCCGGAAGAATCGCAATTGATAACTTTGTTCAATGCAAGAAGATGCTGCCACCCCTTTTCATTTTGAGCATAGATTTTGTAGGTAAATGAAATGTCTTTTTTCTCATCTTTTACAGGAACTTCCATTCCGAACACAGGAATGATCCCTACAGATTTGCAAGCGTTCTGAAACTTTAAAGCTCCTGCAAGTGTTCCTTTTTCCACTATCCCAAGACGTTCAATCCCTAAGAATTTGGCTTTCTTTACCCAATCGGAATATAAACTTGTTCCATTCAGAAGCTCAAATGAACCGTGTACACCCAAAAAATTAGAAGAAAGTCCTGCCACTTCGCTTTGCCCTCTCCATTTTACACGATTCAGCTTAGGGTCACGTTCCTGTCCTTTCTCTATAGTGTACCATACGCCACCAAAACGAAAGACATATCCATCATATTCGGTAGTTTCATTGTCCCACCGAAAATCTTCATCAAAGAAATACCCATCATCATTTGGAGGGAAAAGCTCGTATGTCTTCCCATCAAATGACACAGTATAGTTTTCCCTGTCAGAAGTGTATTGTATTGTATTGGAAGAAAGATATTCTTCCAACTCGTTAAACAGATTTTCCATATTTCTTCTTTTCGTTTTCTATCGGCAAATATACAACTATTGCATACAATAATTGAAGTTTTGCCGATTTTAACAATGAATTTAACGTAAATTCATTCTTGTAGAAAGTACACCCTTTATGAACCTTACCCTATTAAAAGGAGTGTCGTTTGGCATTACTTCGTAAGGTAATCTCTTGTCTATTAAGAATCTCCTTATCTCACTGTCCCATTTTCTTCTCCTGTTTTCATCGTCCAATCTTTCTCCATCGCTTTCAACATTCCAATAGATAGGAAAATAAAAGATAACGGGAAGATAGTATTCATTAAGACTTATCAAATCCGACTGCCGTCTTAATTCATTATCTAACGAAATCGAATAGGGCAGTGTCCTTGTGAAAGTATGAACATCAATAACGCTTCTATCGGAAATATAGTTTTCACCGTGCAGCACTTCAAGATACTTGTCAAATATCGCCCTTTGACTGGGGACAGAATTAAAGGAAGGGTCTATTTCCCCTTCCTTTACAAGTTGTCTTGATATGCTTCCTATTTTGGCGAATCTGGCAAATGATCTGTCCTTTTCGATAAGATCAAAAACAGATGTCTTTCCAACGCAAGAAGCTCCTAAAAAAGTAACAGCACGTACCATAATAGTTACCGGTTGTCACCGTCCCCATGTATTTTATTCTCGGCTTTTCTTTTAGCCAGCTTTTCCACATTTCCCCTTGCAATAGACATTAAAGAATAGTCACCTTTATCTCCTTCAATGTAAACAGCAAGATTCTGTAATCCTTGTAAAATTTGTTCCAAAGCCTTGTGACACGCCTCTTTTCTTTTTTCTGGGAATCCAGCTTTGCAATCATCATCCCGGAAGAATTTCTTTACATGTCCGCTGATAATGCCTACTTGTTGTAGCAAATAAGAAGGGCTTAAACAATAAACATCCTCGTCATTCAGTTTTAAAATGATTTCGGGAAATTCCAATTCCGGCAAATCAAGTTCCTGTCTTATCATGGCAACATACCAAAGGACATCTCCTATTTCCTTTATAATTTCCTTTGCTTCGGCTGCGCAATCTACTTTTTCATAAACTTCTGCCAGTTCATTGGTAAGTCCCATTATCACATACGGAATAGCTACCTCTTTTGCGTAGCAAGCTGTTGAAGCTGCGTGAGCTTCATACTCTTTAAAATTCATAGTTCGAAATAATTTATTGATTTATAATAATTTACCATCAAAACACATCACAAGTTTCTGTATCTTGATTTCTGAATATTTTACATTTTTCTTCTTTTTACCTATCTGAATGCAAACCGTCTGATCCTTCATATTATTCCCTAATATAGGACATTCCTCTCCTTCATAGATCACTACCTGACCTTTTTTAAGCAAATGAACAACATCCCAATACCACTGTGAAGCACGCTTTTTACTATCATTACTATACTGAAAATTGGGAAGTCCGAAAGGATTCAAGAACTCGTTCTCATAAAAGTTCAAAAACTCTTCCGTTGACATAAAAATAGAAGATTTGAAGTGACGTTTGGAAAGAAGCTCTATCCTTTCCTTTTTGAACTCTGCTATATCAGAAGCCATCTTGACAAATTCCGGACGATCAAAAATAAGGCTTCTTACTTTGTTTGTAAGGTATTCCAATTGAAGTACCTTCAAATATTCGTCTACCGACAATTCTCTGCTTTTTTCCATGATGATATATGATTTTTGACAAAGTTAGCTTTTACACCCATAACTTCTTGATTTTAGACACATAAAAATTAATAGGATCATAGAGATTGCTTAGCACATCATCTAAATAATTCATATCCATATCACCAGGATCAATACCCGATTTATAAAGATAGGCTATCTTTGTGTTGAATTTCTTTCCCAGCATAAGCCCTGCACTTTTTGATTCCTCTACAGTTGCATCATCATACATAAGGATCACATTCTTGATACCTTTCCTTTCCAAGTAGGAGATTTGTTCCTTGCTGATGCTGTTTCCAAACGTAAAAACACATTTCAAACTGTTGCAATCCCAAAGCTGCAAAAGGTTGTCTATTCCTACCTTGTCAAACAACCCCTCCACTATGATAACATCTTTGACCGAAGAAGAAAGCTCATCAAAGCCTCCCAGTATCTTCGTGAAGTTCGTTCCTATGCTGTTTTCGTATCTTAAGTGAGGCTTACTTCCTGTTTCCTTTGCCCTTTCCAAATCCTTTTTATGCCATTCTTTAGAATATCTGCTCCTTCCGAGCCATCCTACCAGCTTACCATCCATCTTCATTTTGAAAATGATATAATTTCGCAAGTTCTTTTCAAGAACGGAATTTGTTTCGGAAGGTTCAAAAAGATCGTAATGGTATTTCTTAAAACCCCTTCCATCAAGATAACTGTCTGATAATATTCTTTTAAGACGAAAAGGAAGCTTGGGGGTAGGAAGCTCTTCTTCCTCGTTTTCCTCTTTCTCATCTTTCAAAGGAGTAAGTTTCGTGCTTATAGAGTTTTGATATTCCATCCGTATAAGGTCTTTTCTTCCTACCTTTTCAAGAAAATCCTTGAAAGATGCTTTTGTCTGACATTTCCAGCAATGGAAAACTCCCCCGTGCACATTTATCTTGACACCCCATTTCTTTTCCTTTCCACAATAAGGACAAGGCATCCCTTTATTTGAAAGCCACCCTTGCGAACCGAATATTCTAAGTCCGAACGCAGCCTTTACTTCTTCTTCGTCAATCCGTATCACATCACTAAAAATTTTAGATTACTTTTTAAACGCTTTCCATTTTTTGCTCATCAGATTCTTTCTTTCTCCTTGCTCTTTTCGCTTCCTTCCTTTCAGATATTTGATTGTACATCTCCATTGTCCGTCCTCTGTGATAGAACCTGCGCTTGTCGTAATTGGTTGCAATCGTTATCACTTCTTGACTTTCTTTGTAGTCACGCAATTTGTCCACATAAATACGTGCCGTGCCATTGGACTTTTCCTCTATTGTCATATTTAGCGTGAACACAAAGGAAAAAGGTTTTACAAGTGTCTTATCTCCTTCCGTATAAGAACGGTCTATCACTTTATCAGGGTTGTTCCATACCTCAAAGGGCACATCACTTGTTTGTGTTGCTGTGATAATAGGAGCTTCAATCTCGTCGGCAAGGTTCTTTAGAAGCTGTGCACAAGTCTGTAGCTTTTCTTTTTTATGATCGGGGTCGCTATCTATTTTTTTGGAAATGCCGGTCTTTACCAAATCCAATGAATCCAAAACTACCAACCCAGGAAAACGCCCATGTGTATTAAAATAGTCATAGCATAGCTGCCTTACATCACTCATAGAAGCCTGCCCGAACTTCTTGAAGCCGTACACTTCTATATCCGAACCAGCTTCCCTAATTTCTTCAATCGCCTTTTCAATCTTTTTCTTATCGTTGGGATCAATGTTACCAGACTTGATATTGGAATAGGATTGATTTGACCAAAGCTGATCGTATATCTGCATACAGGCTTTAACACCACCTTCCAACTGAATATGAAGAACCGGAACACCTCTAAGGGCAGCAGAGTAACCATGCCATTTTAATACACTGCTCTTCCCGACCCCAGACCTTGCAATCCAAAGCGTTGTATCACCTATTTCCATGCCACCGAAAGACACATCGTCCAACCTGTCGATCCCGAAAGGAATTTTTACTGGCTTTTCCGTTATCGTAGCAGCTTCCATGCGTCTTTCAATCATACGTTGCTGGAAACCCCCGAAAACAGACTGAAAACCCCCTGATTTGGAACGAAAAGACATCTCCACAATCCTTTGCGATTCTTCCGCGTTCACACGGATAGCTTCTTCCTTCTTTCCTTCTTCGTAAAGGTCATGTACCCTTTTGGAAAGAAGTTCGAACTCCGTCTCTTTCACAAACGATTGAAGTTGGTCTATTGCGATTTCCCTATCTATCAGATTGGCTTTCTTTATTTCCTTTGCAGCATCCAACACAAAGTCATTATCGGAAAATTTTTGACAGATAGCACCAAGTGCAGGGAGTTTCCCCTTTTCTCTATATTGATCGACAGCTTCTCTTAGTATGAATTTGTACCCAGACCATTCTTTAGGGATCAATTCATATTTCAGATGCTCCGAAGTTATACACATTATGACTTCATCCGAAAACATCAATTTAAATATTTCGGACATAAAGCCAGGATCCAGTTTATTCACGATACCAAAATTTTAAACTAAATTGATACTAAAGCTACTGCTTTCACCTTCTTCTCGTAAGGTATTTATACAAAAAAACGACGAAAGGCATATATCATCGTGTCCTGAACTTGCTTCCAGTTTTCCTTTATCGCTTCTGAAGGTAATAGAAGCAAACTCGCTGAACATCATCTCCACTTTTTCTCTTGTCTCACCTTCCTTATAAGGAACTTTTATCTGACCTCTTTCAAACATGGCAGACAAAGAAGGAAGTCCAGTGTACAAGTCCTTCTTATTTCCTTCTGTAGTGGTAAATTGTTCGATATTAGTAAGCCCTCTTTCTCTTGCAAGTGCAGACAATATCCCTTGGAATCCGTTGGCTTCGCACACGATCTTGTCAGGCTTATACAGACGATTGAAAAGAACAATCTTGTCCACCTGTTCATTGTGAGACATACCTTTTGCACGGAAATAGTTTATAAGATAATAATTGCCTGAAAAGTCAACTCCCCAAACAGAATATACGGTGTAGTCAGCGCCAATATTACCAGAGACGGCAAAGTCACACCCCACTACTACCCTTTGAAGTTCAAACGGATAGAACTCTATGCTGTCCGCAAAGGAAACCTTATCCATGCCGGTAGTTGCCCTTCTAAGATATTCATAAGGAAAAATAGTTGAGTTGTCCGAAATAGGAATCACAAGGTATTCTCGCGCAAACACAATAGAACCAAGCTCTGTCCTTTTTCTTTTTATATCTTCAAACATATACCTGTCAGGAGCAAGAGGTCGTCCATCCGGGAATATGATAGGATATTCGAACAGATAAAAACGCTTATCCCCCTTAATGACATTGTACAATTCGTTAGGAGCAGTAGAATAAGGCGTACCGGACACAATCAGATATCCGTAAGGCTCAACAATAGGAGTAATAGTCCCTCTAAATGTTTCCTTTAGCTTTTCTCTTTGCTCATCGCTGTAAAGAGAACTTTCGTCCGGCATATCATCTATGATTGCTGCTCCAACGTGCAAACCACGAATAAACCCATCTTTACCACGAACATGAAGAATCGCACCATTCTCACCTTCTATTGCCGTTTCTCCAAGTTTAGCCTTGCCGTTCGGATCAAGTTTTTCCTTCAATATATCATTGGTGGATATTTCCTCTATAATCTTGTTCACATGCACTTTTGCAAGTGTCATTGTGTTTGTGATCATAGCGGTTTCTTTCCGGTTCTTGTTGTCTATCGTATCCCCTCCATACAACATAGGACGTGTATAGGAGTATAACCTCCATAAAGGGAACGCGTAACACCACTCGAAACTGTTGTGCGTTACTGTGCCGTCAGCAAGCAAAAACTTACGATCTCCGTCACAAGCAAAACCATAATACTCACCTTCATCCAACAAGGTTATAAAAATTTCCGTTTTCTTGAATTTCCCATCCCTTGAAACTTTATAACCTTCATATTTGGCAGCTCTTCTTTGGTTCATTTCGGCGATTTCAACAGGAATATAAGTGCCGTCAGCAAGACAAAGGATGTGTCCTTCGCTTACTATATAGCTATCTCCACCTTTCTGTCTTACTTCGTACATATAGGTTTCTCCGTGGTGCAGTTCCAAGACATTGCGAGATTTCAAATCTTGTCCCATCACCTTATCACCTACCCTTATATCCTGGACTTTTTTTAGCAAACCATCTGCCATAACTATCAAAGTATCAGGAGAAACGCACTTTCCACTACTTCGCGAACACAAATAGCTGCTCCAGGGAAATAACTGTGTAAGATTCCCCCATTCCAAGTTTCGCCATCCCATATTGAAATTGGAAAGGACTGTCGCCTTGAAATAATTAAAAGACAGAATCCTTAGATTTTCATCCATTGAAGCAAACAGATTGTCCACATACCCCAGCTTTTCCGTGTCAAGCGAACGTCCAAAATTCATGGCATACTCGGTCTGGTTGATTATAGTGTCCAGCATTTTGTCCAAATCCTTTCTGCTTCCACCAGAAAACAAGGATCGCACAGTAGTGGAAGGAAGCCGGTCTATAATGTCGTCCACCGTTGTAAACAACCTTTTTGATTGTAGTTCGGTAAGTATTCCGCCCTTTGAATTGTATATGACTGCCATTTTTACAAAGCAAATTTTTCTCGGAAAGGATTTCGTGCAGATGAAGTTCCACTGTCAGACACGCCTTCTCCCCTTAACTTTTTTACAAAATTGATCATCAAAAGCGCATTAGCATAGGTATCATCACCTGCGCGATGCGCATTCACCAAATCAATACCTTCTTTTTCGCAAACGGTATGAAGCTGATAGTTTTCCAATTCAGGATATGACATGTGTGCCATTTGCATAGTGTCAATGGAAAACTTTACATACTTCTTTAGATCATCCCCCATGAACTTGAAGAAGTTCTCCAAAAAGGCATTATCAAACCCTACTATGTTATGTCCGCATAATGTGCACAATTGTCTGGGGTTCTTGTACTTCTTAAAAAGTGCCTGACATTTCTTGAATATATCCTTTAAAGGTATAGCCTTTTCCTTTTGAATTGTTTCCGTTATCCCATGCACCGCTTCCGCTTCCGAAGAATAGATAAGACCTTCTTTGTAGTCACGCGGAAATATCATAGACAATTCTTCGCAAACTTCCAACTTTTCCATATCTATTACAACAAAAGCCAATTCTATTAATGCTATGGTGTCAAAAGCAGGTTTTTCTGCGGAAGGTAAACCAGAAGTTTCACAGTCATAGCATATTATATACTTACTTGCACTTTTCACGTTATTAAAAATTTTAAATTTTATCAATTAAATTCACATTATAAAATGTTTACTCTAATAGGGTTAAACGCTACGTCATTATTTGTTTCCCGTAAACTCTTGCTATCTCAAACTCTGCCATGCAGCCTTTTGATGCTGCCCAATCAAAAACAAAATAAACAGCATCACACTCCAAAAGAGCCTTAACGCTCTCCCCCATGTAATAGGAATATGGTTTATCCGGTTCACTACAAGCGTCAAAAGGTGTTATCACTTCATATCCCTTTTCTTCGAGCCATTTCTTGACTTGATTTGCGTATTTCTTTGTTTCTTCCAAATCATGCCCTGTTATAGGCAAGCTAACATACACTTTTGTTTTCATCTTCTAAATTTTTGTCTGTTTGTATCTCTTACAAGCTGCCATAACCTCACATTTCCTCCTTCCGGTACACATGGATCGATATACAGATTTCCTCCACCTATATAAGCAGGAACATTCCCTGTCATACTATAAGCTTTAATATCCCACAGAGTGAATTTCTTGCCATTTCTTTTCGAGAAATGTTGATTGAAATACTCTGTCATCCCTGTAAGATTCAAATTTTTTGTTAATATTTCCACACTCTATCAGTTTAAAACTAATTTCAGTCTATCGAAATCACGAGAACAATCATCCTCGTTTTCATATCGTATATGGATATTTTTATAGGGGTTGTCCTTCAAATTGACAGCATCCGGCATTTCATTTATGATTATTTCCGGTATCCCCTCATCCGTATATTTCATTTCAGCAGAGACTATGTATATCCTTATAAGTGCCAGTTTCCCGTTTGAAAAGACAAACAGTCTCTCTTTCTTGAAATAGTTCTTTTCGCTCCATTTTGTGTATTCTTCTATAAAATCCGCTACACTTGTGTCACTTGGAAGAGCAATCACCTTTTCCAGCTTCTCTTTGAAAATGTTCATTTTCATATCCCCAAGCAATTCGGAAATAGAAGCAAGAAGCAATTCCATGTTTTTATTCAATCGCATTTCCATCTTCGCCTATTTCAATTAATGTGTTCCATTCTCTAAGAACGAATCGGTTTCTGCCATTCTCTGCTTCTACCACTAACATCGTCCCATCTTCCACAGGGTAGGAATCAATCACTTCCCCTTCGAAGTAGTTTCCTTCTTCCGCCCAACATACTTTCATGGTATCAAAAAATTTAGTTATCAATCTTCATAAAGCACATCCATATTGTTTTACTTTGTCTTCCTGTTGTGTGTCCAAATAAAGGCTTATACGGAATTACTTTTAGTACATCTTTTGCAGATATTTCAGATTCATTCCATTTGAAAACCAATATACCATTTACTTTTAAAACACGCATACATTCTTCAAAACCTTTTCTTATTAAGGGTTGCCAATCATCAGGAAGTTTGCCATATTTCTTAGCCATCCAAGACGTCTCTCCAAGTGTCTTTAAATGTGGCGGATCAAACACTACCATATAAAAAGATTCATTCTCAAAAGGCATATTAGTAAAATCACCAACAATATCAGGTTTAACTTCTATTGTTCTTGTTTTATCCTTATCTTTTGCATATAACGTCTCTGTTCTTTTATCCATAAATAAAACATTCGGATTCTTCTTATCGAACCAAAACATCCTGCTACCACAACAAGCATCTAATATCTTCTTTCCCATAACGCATATTTTCTTTTACATTCTTGATATATTTCTCCGAAACCTTTCCTCTATGAAGAATAATCGCCCTATCAATATCCTTATTCGGGTTGTAATGTTGTTGATAAATTTCAAACATCTCTCTTGCCTTTAAAGGATCAAACCTATCATTATAGGAGTAAATTCTCTTTCCTTTAATACGATTCACTTCATCCACATAAATTTTCAACATTTGAAACCTGCCGGAAGCTGAACTTTTAGGATTTCTTGCACTATCGTCACAACCTGATTCAACCATGCAAATGGCATGAACCAATCTTTCCCAAACCACCTTGTCCATCGCTTCTTTCTTGTCACTAATAGCAGGAACTCTAACATCAGAAACAAGTAACGGAAACAAAGATAATATTGATACGGCGATTACTTTCCTCATAAAATTTCCCTTTCTCCAAATTCATGCAACCTATGGCAAGCGGAGCAAAGAAGTTCAATGTTGTCTTTGTCCATTTTCAAGTCCGGTCTCGCTCCGCGTGATCGTATGTGTGAAAAGAAAATGACTTTCGGTTCATCTCCCAAAGACTTTCCACATTTTGCGCATACATGTTCTCTTTCTTCCCATATTTCCATGAATAGGGATTTAAGGTCACCTCTCCTTTCTTTCCCTGTTTTCTTGTCGCATTCCTTACAGAGCCACTTCATCCTATTGTAGATGTAATGGCTCTGCTTACAACAGACACAAGGTCTTGCTTCATATTTTTCTTTCTTTTGCAGTCCCATGTCACCAGTTACCCAAAAGTTTTCCGTCCTGTACAAAAGCCCAAAAGCCTACAGGTTCTTCTTTTGTTATCAGAGGAATAAAAAGCATTGTGTTTATATCCCCTCTACATAAGACTTTCTTTCCGTCTTTTGCGGGCAAATATCCCCACATGCCTCTTTTTATTTTCTCTTCTTCTGTAAGAGAATCAAGAAATTTCTGTCTTGCTTTATGCTTCCGCTTTCCCATATTGTCAGAATTTTAAAGTTTTCAATCTTTCAATCTGTTTTTCCAATGACAATATCCGTTTTCTAATCTTTCCATTAACACTTTTCCTTGCTTCTTCTTCGGTAAAGAAAACATCACTGCCTACTTTTGAAAAAACGCATTCCCCTTTGACAATTACCAAATCCTTATTCTTAAATTCACTACCCTCTACAGTAACCTTGTTTATAGTTCCTTTTGTGAGAGCATAGCGCACATCATACATTATTCTTTCTTCTTTCATGTCGCATTTCTTGTATTCTGTTAAACCTCTCTACCAATTCAATCACCCAATCTATCTTTTCTTCACTTCTCTTATCCGAAAGATAGATAAAACCAAAACTCTTTAGGCATTTGAGGTTTCCGAACCATCCATACCTTACGACCAAAAGCTCTGCTCTTTTTGTGTCATAGAAGCAAGGAACAATCTTTACTTCAAGTTCTTTCTTTCTTTTCATTCTCTTTTTCCTTACATAACCGTATATATCTGCAACCTTTGCATTTTTCTTCATCAAGCAAATAGCCATCGAAACTGTCGCATAGGATATATCCTTCAGGAGAATCGAAATAAAGTTTCCTTTGCTCGTCCAGGTAACTTTCCGAAACACCCCCTTCTTCATTTTCTATAGGATTAAAAAGTTCATTTTCCATCACAAATTTAGAAGTAAAGTATATATCCCTTTTTGTTCTTTTTTTCCATCTGTCTATGGCTGTTTTCCCTATGACATTCATAAGAGGAACCATCGGAAGGTTAGATAGGGTGAGAACAAACATCTGTCGGTTGAACTGAAACGTAAGATATTCCCAAAGATTTCCTACTTTATCGTTAGACAAAAACTCATCCAGTTTCTCCCTGTCCTTTCTTTTTGGACGGAACTCGTAAGCTGGGTTACTTGATAGTTTTCCTTGTAAATAGCTGTAAATCAGTTTAAATTCCTCTTTTCTTGTCATATCGAAATTGCAATTATTGCATACAAAAACTTAATATTTTTGAAGTTAAAAGAAGGGGAAATTTCTCTCCCCTTACACCGACAAAAATACAATTATTGTATTTATTCCCAAAGCAAATTAATGTTAAAAATTTCCTCTGTCTGCTTTTCCACCTTTTTATAGCGGTTCTGCGTGTTCATATCTCTCTCTGCCACAAGATCATAGTCACTTTTTATAATTTCCTTATCAAGCGACCGACAAAACCACAAACAGATTTCTTTTCCTGCTTCCATATCGCCAAGCGATACCGGTTCTTCCTCTTTTGCTTCATGGAACTGAATCCAATAAGGCTTTTCGTTTATGGAAGATGTGCGCGAAGTAACCGGATTTTCTTCTTCATCCCTTCCCATCCCTATAGCTCCTACTGTGATTGTTCCGTAGGGGTTATCCGTTACAGAAGAAAACCATAATTCAACGTTTTTAAGCGTTTCTGTGCCCTCATTTTTCAAAACAAGAGCAACATATTGGCTACGAGGATTTGAAGCCAAATTAAGGCTTATTTCATCAAATAAATTGCCAAAAACATCATTAGGCACAGGTGTAGAAGATTTGTACCCTCCCAACGAATCTGAAACTTTTGTCTGCGGACTGTTATATCCCGAACTGACCGTATAATAAAACCGTAACATAAGCCTTAACTTTTAGAAGTTGACATGAATATATTCCCAAGCGACCAATATTCGCTTTTCACTTCATTGTAAACAGATACCGTGCCGCCAGAATTTTGTACACGAGCGATATAATACTCGTCCGGTTCTTTTTCCGGCGGAGTGCTTATGCTAACTTCCGGTACTAAAGAAATGACATAATCATCATAAGTGTATAAACCGTTTCGCTGCTCGGAAGTCAATACACCTCCCAAAGGAAGTGTCCCAAGCACAATAGCTCTTAAATTGGATTCAGGAGTGAATGTAGTAGCGGACGTAAGAAGTAAATTCTGATTGTCTATTATATTCACAATCTGATAAACGCCATTATTCAAAGGAACAGAACCGTCTTGTTTTTCAAACCGGATAGAGACGGGGGTTGATGAAGATTGACCTCTTACCTTACCTGTAAAATCCACAGAACCAGAAACGATACCTTGTGAGTTTACGCTTACATATCCCTTTTCGTAATTTCTTGTTTTGTAAGCAATCTTCACCCAATAGAAATTGCTGTCGTTCGGTACAAGAATATTATCTTCTACATTGATATCTATAAAGTTCCCGGCACTGGTAAGAGCCATCCCAGGAAGTACCTTAATAGTGCCAGAGTTTGTTCCTGTTTCCACTTTAAAAGGTTCTACAAGATTTTCATCTTCTACTGGTTTGTTAACTGTATTAGGATTGATCTTAGATGGGTCATTCGTAATCATCCCAAAAGAATAAGATGCCTGTAACACCGCCTTCATAAGCGGTGCTGTAGCAAAGAAAGAAATCATATTTGAAAGTTCTTCTTTCTCTAAAAAAACATTTCTACTAACATTTAACTTGCTCATACTCAATATTTTAATTATTTTTGACTTACTATTTCCATCCACTTGGGACACCCTCGCAATTTGTGCCTGTAAAAGTCTGTCTATGACTTGTTACGTTATTGTTTCCAGACTCCGTTATCTTTACATAATTGGATGATCCTGTAAGGATTTGAATAACAGGGACGGTTCCAAGTTTCGAGCAACCATAAAACATTCTGTCCATATTAACTTTTCCTACCCCTGCAACAGAACGATCATAAAAAGATGTATAAGAAACTGCATAAGCCTGTTCTGTTCCTAAAGAAAGATTTGTACAACCTGAAAACATTTCGGTACAATTCAAGCTATTGCCAATATTCTCAAAATTGGTATTATTAAACTGATTTCCTATATCCACATTCACAGGTCGTGCAGATGTTCCTGGTTGTCCTACATAATTCCCTGTTCTTCCAAAAGAAGTGAGTGACGTGCATCCTGCAAAGCATCTCCTAAGATTGGTAAGTGTCGTAAGATCATTAAAGAACTTAGCGGGAATTTGTTTCACACCCGTGTTCTCGAACATCCCTTCTGCATTCTGCAACTTTCCATTCTTCATATCAAAAGAAGATATATCAGATAAATTCCTACAATTCGCAAACATTCTTGAAGCGTTTGTTACACTTGACGGAAGTCCCTGTCCATAAGGAATAGACAAATAAGTACAATCCTCAAACAATGACTGCATATTTGTTGCCTTCGAAGAGTAAGAAAACATAGCGGTAGACCAGCCGTCGACAAGACTTGTACAACCGACAAAGCAACCAGTAAAAGAAACAATGTTTGTGCAATATCTGAACCATAATACCGGAAGTTCGGTTATGGCTGTGCAGCCTTGAAATGTATATTGCATATACTGTGCATTCGTTGAATTGCTAAATGGAGAACTTGTAGCTGATTGACCTCCTGTATTTTTCAAAGCCGTACATTCAAAAAATACAGCATGGAAATCTTCTGTGCCACCTCCCCTTCCAAAAGTACCATTGCCAACGCATGAAGTCAAACTCTTACAACTTCTAAACAAGGAAGAATGATAAACACATGAAGTAGGAACAAGTTGTCCACTCGGAAGGCTTGTCACGCCACTACCCCAAAATGCGCCGGCAGCAGAATTGCCTGTCATTTTAGTAAACAACCCGGAAGGAATAGACCTAAGACTTGTGCAATCTCTAAACCAACAGATAACACCCCCTGAAATAGAAGGAATTGTGTTTGTTGCAATCGATGAAAGACTTGTGCATCCTCTAAAGGCAGAATGATTACCTATGGCTGCGTCTATATTATAAGTTCCGGTACTTCCTTGTATGGAAAATGACACGGGCCACTGTTTAATGGCTGTAGCTCTTGTGTGATTTCTGAAATTGGCATACACAGTAGAAGGGTTGCTTGTGTTCCTGCTTCCTCCTTGCACTCTTACTTCGCTTCCTATTATCTCATAAACACCACTTGACACAGATGGCGTTTGAGGCGATCCGCTATAAGAAACGATAAGAGCTTTCCAAAGATAAAGGTAAATGCTACTTCCTCCTGCGTCCGTTGCCTCTTCTCCTGTCCCTACACATTCCGAATCCGTAGCGGAAGCATACACATAACCTCCAGAAGGAGAAGAAACCGTTATCCTACCACTTCCATTTGTCTGATCTGTACCACTGTAATAAGATGAACCGTCAGGCGCAGTAGTTCTTATATTCACGGAAGCATAAGGTTGCAATACATTTTCCTTTCTAAGATAAATATAAGTTGTCGTAAGCTCATAGTCAAGAGTGAAATCTATATACGTGTCAGCTCCCGATATTGCAATATTGTTTTTCGTTTGGGATTGATAATTGTCTGCCGTACAAGTGGCATTGTACGACCCTGATTGTATTCCGGTAAGTGTAAGCTGTCCTTGTGAGTTGGTATATCCGCTCTTTCCTCCATAAGTCACGTAAGCCCGATTGATGCTATATCCATTTCGGGATTTCACTGTAATATGAGCACTGTAAGTCTTATTGGAAACACCCACCCTTTGCTGTGGCATTGTTTCCTGATTGACTGTGACAGAGCCTTCCGTTGGCTGATAGTCATAAACGGAAACCTCATATTTGTAAGTCTTTCCCATCTGCATCGTAAAGGTCGTTGTACCGTCCGACCCTGTATTCTGCGTGCTAAGTCCTTCGGGTTTTACAGAAGCTCCTGAAACTGGAAGTCCTGTATCGGAATTATAAACATAGAACTGCACTCTCGTTTCTTTTCTTGGCATTGCGACATTCACTGTTTTTGGAAGGTCATTTGGTTGCACAACCCCTGTCTGATCACTGAAATATTGCTTCGAAGCCACCCAATCGTAACGCATTCTCGGAACAGAGAATTTGATTTGTCCGTTACTTGTCAGACCTGTTTGTTCTCCTGCGCCTCCCTTGTTAAGTGTTATTCTTGTGCCGTTGGAAATGATACCGTTATCCTCTGTTACAACAAATGTAAGATCATATAAAGTTTGATCCATATAGATGCTCACCACTTGATCATTTCCATTTACGGTAAATTGCTGCTCTCTGTCCTCGTATTCCTCATAGGATGCTATGACGGTATATTGTCCATTGGGAAGTTCCAATACAACACCGGAAGAATCTTTTTGTGTAAAATCTTTACCGTTCACGTTTACTTTAGCACCTTCAACAACCGTTCCTCCAGCACCAAAAACTTTTATAGTAGTCTTGTGGGTAAGTTGTTTCAAGTCTATCGTAAGATTCGAATTATTATAAAACTCATAGTTTTCCACATATACCCGTTGATGATTGTTGTCGTAAAATACATCATAAGAATATTTTCCTCCCAACACTCCTTCAAAAACAGCCTGCCCATTGTCAGAAGTCTGTTTTGTCAAACCTGCAAATCTTACGGTAGCTCCATTTAAAGGCTTTTTCTCTCCCGTAAAGGTGTTGTAATCATTTACAGTAAACGTCATGTTAAAAGTAGGCATAGGGTTGAAGCTCACTTGTATATCCTTATTACTGTCCACAACAACATCCCCATTTACAGGAATCCAGTTTTGCTTTTCAACAAGATAAGTGTAATCACCTCCCAATATATTCGTGAATGTCACTTTCCCATTCGTGCCCGTTCTTTTGCTTTCCGAATAAGCGACAGTATCCTCTGTTGCCAGTCTGTCCTTTGCGGTAAGTGTCACATTTGCACCTTCCACTGCGCCAGTAGATGAATTTGTCACCGTAAATGTAATCGTATATCTTGGTATCAATATAAGCGTTACAGGTTCGGATTGATCGTCTTGTACATTGATGTTCTTACTTATGGTATAATAATCCGTCTTGCTTACAGTATAAGGGTATAAACCAGGAAAAGCCATAAATATGGCATTACCAGAAGAATCCGTATATTTAAATTCACCATTAAAAGTAACAAGGGCATTTTGTATAGGTCTTTCGCCTTCATCCCTTACAACGAACGTGACTTTTCTTTCATACACATCTCCTTGCATTTGAATATATTCCACCTGCGTTTCTTCATCGTCTTCCAATACCTGAAACAATCTATCTTCTATATTCATGAACAAAGACTTCTCCACATCAATAGAATAATCACCAGGATAAAGTACAATAGATGCTTCCCCGTTTCTGTCCGTCACAAGACGTTTGTCTAAAATGGAAATAGAAGCTCCTTCTATGTAAGCTCCCCTATCCGACAATACTTTGAAAATAACATTCTTCTCTTTCAAAGGCTGAATATCCTCACTACCCATTATGTTTTTGTAGGTAACAAGGTAATCTTCTGTAAATTTTTTTACTCCTTTCTCACTTGTAAGGGAATTATTAAGATAATAAGCAGCTATCACGTCCTTTTCCCCTAAATTACCTTGATAGAACGGAAGGAAAAGCGGTTTTATCTTTATATCGTAAATGTACACAAGAGCGGAAGAATTTGACCTGTCTTGTGTAAGACTTAATGACAAGAATTTCATTCCGTCTTTCATTTGAAGCCCTCTCCCTTTCGGGAAATTAAGCTCTAACTGCTTCGCGTATGCCCTGTTCTTTCTCGATAGAATTGCCCGGCATTCATAATACACTCCAGCTACAGGAAGTTCCAGGATTCCTTTACTGCCGGAAACAAAATTGTTGCTCTCTGCACTTCCATAAGATTCCTTACATATCATAGGTTGAACGGCTTCGCTAAACACTTCCACACCGAATTTCAAATTTTGGTTGCTTGTGGAAGATGTTTTAACCTTAAAAGAAATCTGATAAGAAAGATTTTCTGAAATAGGAAGGAGCTTCGTTTTGTCAATTTCAGAAGAAATACCCACCAAAGCATTTCCAACGAAAGTCATTACCTGTATAGGAGTGCCATTGTTGTCTATATCATCCACAATAACAACACCTGTAGGGTTCACAAGTGGATAGGCATTCAAATCTTTTACGCTTTCCGTTGTCTCATACCCTTTTGTAACATTCAGAACCGTGTCTGTCCTGTTCCATGTAGGAGAGCTATGTCCCATTGTCCATCCAGTATCACGAGACATCAGAAGGGCAAATATAAACTCATCCTCCGTCTTGTATCTAATAAGACGGAGGAGTTCCCCAAGCATTGAGCCTTCCTTGTTTACAATATCAAGTGTTCCTCTTTTTCTATATTCCTTCACATAATTATTGAACAGATATTTCATCTGTTCAAGTGTGTTCACTTCGTCTGTCACAAGTCCTCTGTTTTCAATAAAAAGCTCAAACAGAATCTTGTTTGTGTCAATCTCATTGTATTGCTTAGCATATAAAACAACAAGCGCAAAGATATGACAGACTGTTTCCCAATACGCCTTAAAATCCTCTCCGTCCTTCTTTATAAAAGTAGGAAGAATGCCGGGAGAAGATACCTTTTCAAGTACATTCTCCGCCCATTCCATTACGGCAGGGTCATTTTCTTCGAAGAACCGTTTGAACACGGTCTTATTGTAGATTTCCTGTGACATCCTTAACTTATTAATAATTAAACTTTCTCAACATATAATCCAACAAGGGCTGATAAATCATGAGTTAAAGGCTGTCCACTGTCTCTTGTACATTTGTAAATTACACCATTCTGAATGTAATACTTGTCCTTAAATATCTCCATAGGTGGAATGTAAACAATAGGATCATCGATAGTTCCTTTATGATCTTCATCTACTGTTTTCCACAAACTTGCAGTAGCCATAGAAGGTTTCCAATTGTCTTGTGTGGTGTGTCCCTGGATACATTCCCAAAGAATATCATCAGATAAATATCTTTCTCCTACTTTAACAACGATACCTACAACCCATTCTGGATAATAATCTTTTACCTGTAATGCTTCACCTGGAGTAAGATCATATGTATTGATTTCTTTAGTAATCTCTTCATCAAGAATATTCAAAGCTAATATACGACTGAAGTCTCTATTAATTACAGGTTCTTCTTCTGTACTAGTCCACTCTTCACTATTTAACAATTCAATAAAAGTTGGATCACTAAATGAATATCTTGGAAATGATTCATCTTCGAAAGGTACTAACATTTCTTCATGTAAAATAACTTTACTCTGATCTATACTTGTTCTCATTTCGGACAGTATTTCAATACCATGTGATTTTGCCCATAATAAATCTACTATTGCGTACACCATAATTATTTTGCTTTTAAAGTTTGTAAATAGTTATATGCTTTGATACAGTCGTCTTTGGAAAGGATTCTTGGATAAATTGAAAGGTTCTTAAAAGCTATTCGATCAAACCTACCACCACTACTCGATACCTCCAACATATCACCAGAACTAACTATATTACCTGTATTTGCTAGTATTTCATTCCAATTACGATCATAGACCCTACCATCTGAACATGCAGCATTAATACTTTTAATTCCGTCAAGACTATTTGCTGCTGATCCTGAATTAATATAAAGATCAAGTCCAATCATTGTGTTGTAGATATAAAAACTAGACGCTTTTACTAAACCAGTACTACTCTTTTTATTATCAATAAACTTCCATTCTCCCACAAGTGTCCAATCTTTATTTAGTTTAAAAGATGACGAAGTTATCATATCATCCACCCCATCAGTAACTAGATAGCCAGCATATTCACCTTCTTCATTGTAGCCACTCCCTTCAATAAACCCAAAATTAGACAGCACAAGATCATTACCATTGCCCGTAATGTTGGCAATAGTAGCACGATCTTCGTCTTCGTTGGTTTTGCCTACCACTGTCCATGCTTGGTAGGGGAATAACCAAGGATAGGTTTTGACGAAGTAGTCTTTGATCTTGGTCAGTTCTTCTTCGGTGGCATCGTGATCGAGAAATACAAGTTCCCAGATAACAGCGTTAATACAAGTTCCTACATTAGTTGGAGCTAATTTCCCAACATGTAGCACATCTGTTCCCTCAAAATTACCAGTTGTAATCGAAACACCATTACAACTTTTAGATGTCTGATAAGTAAGGATGTGTGGTAAATCCATTTCTCTCCCTATTGCTCCAAAAGATATAGGCTTATTAAGATGATCGGCTTGTATATTTCTATATTCTAACAAGAAGGCACCATCCTTGAGCCAATCTTTTACATTAGATACTAATCCTAATGCTCTTTCTCCCCTTGTAATCCACTGTCTCAACGCCACAACCGTATATCCCTTTTCCTTAGTCAGAATAGGGAAGTTATCACAGACACCGTAATCGTCTACACCATCAAAAACGAGTGCGCCGGGGTAGAGAGGTAGTTGTTCGATGGTGATTTGACCTAAATCCGCACTTGCTAAAT
>ENA-OPVU01000406-OPVU01000406.1-human-gut-metagenome-genome-assembly--contig:-NODE-406-length-29969-cov-11.124724_pt1 | contig 29969 bp, 29 predicted proteins | sample MGYA00241497_ERZ501986 | MGnify/ENA primary metagenome ERZ501986 (study PRJEB25962, sample SAMEA2042995) | human gut metagenome | biome: human gut; feature: human-associated habitat; material: faeces...
ATGTCCTGGAAAGGAACGGGACTGATTTCGCATCGCTTGTCTACACTCGTTTTCATGCGCCGCAGTGGAATTGGCAGGTGCTTATTTTGCCGGAGCGCGCTATTTTTTCCGGCTTATATCATGAGATGAGTTTTGCTGACGGATAATTGAGGAGTGATATGGCCACCCATCTGGTCTGGTTACGCACGGATTTACGCATTCACGATAACCTGGCGCTGGCCGCCGCCTGCCGGGATCCGCAGGCGCAGGTGCTGGCGCTGTATATCGCCACCCCGGGGCAGTGGCGTGAGCATCACCTGGCGCCGCGGCAGGCCGCGTTTATCGTCAGCCATTTGCACAGTCTGCACACCGCGCTGGCGGAACGGGGCATACCGCTGTGGGTCGAAGAGGCGGATGATTTTACCGCCAGCGTCGAACGGCTGGCCCATTTCTGCCAGCAGCACCAGGTCAGTCACCTGTTCTACAACTATCAGTACGAATTCAATGAACGTCAGCGCGATGCCGCCGTTGAGAACACCTTGCGCGATGTCATTTGCCAGGGCTTTGACGACAGCGTCCTGTTGCCGCCCGGCAGCGTCATGACCGGCAGCGGCGAAATGTATAAAGTTTTCACGCCGTTTAAGAATGCGTTTATTCGCCGTCTGCGGGACGGGATCCCGGCGTGCGTGGCGGCGCCGAAGCCGCGCCAGGCGCCTGCCCGCCAGGCGCCGCCGCTGCCTGAGCTCAACTACCCGCAAACGCCGTTCGATGGGCTGCTGTTTGCCGCGGATGAAAAAACGGCGCTGGCGCGGCTGCGCGCGTTTTGTCAGCAACCGGCGGCGGAGTATGCGGGGCAGCGTGACTTCCCCGCCGTGGAAGGGACCAGTCGCCTGTCGCCCTGCCTGGCCACCGGGGTGCTGTCACCGCGCCAGTGCCTGCATCGTCTGCTGACGGAACACCCCGCCGCGCTGGACGGTGGGGCAGGTGCCACCTGGCTTAATGAGCTGATCTGGCGCGAGTTTTACCGCCATCTGATGGTCTACTATCCGAAACTCTGTAAAGGACGCCCGTTTATCGCATGGACTGATAAGGTCGCCTGGCGTGAAGATGACGCCGCCCTGCAGGCCTGGCAGCGCGGGGAGACCGGCTTTCCGATAGTCGATGCCGCGATGCGCCAGCTTAACGCCACCGGCTGGATGCATAACCGGTTGCGCATGATTGTCGCCAGCTTCCTGACGAAAGATCTGCGCCTCGACTGGCGGGCAGGGGAGCGCTACTTCATGAGTCAACTGATTGATGGCGACCTGGCGGCGAACAACGGCGGCTGGCAGTGGGCGGCCTCGACAGGCACCGACGCCGCGCCCTATTTCCGCATATTTAACCCCACCACCCAGGGCGAGAAGTTTGATAAGCAGGGGGTGTTTATGCGTCGCTGGCTGCCTGAGCTGGCAAAGGTGCCGGAGAAGGCGCTGCATCAGCCGTGGGCGTGGGCGGATAAACAGGGGATCAAACTGGATTATCCGCGCCCGATAGTCGATCACAAACAGGCGCGGCAGGAGACGCTGGCGGCCTGGGAGGCCGCCAGAAAAGGAATTACTCCACCGCCAGACGGCCGGTCCTGACCTTCAGCGAGTGATACAGCCAGATGACCAGCACCACGCCGACACAGGCCAGCGCGCCCCAGGTGATCTGGCTGAAGACCTTGATGTAGGCGTCAATGGAGTAGTTCACTGCCCCGGCGGCGTCGAAGGACGCCTGCGAGGTCTGGTCGGCGATGACGCCGGCCAGATAGTTGGCGATGGCCCCGGAGAGCAGCATATAGATACCGGTCAGCACACCGGTGACCCCCGGGATCTCAATGCGGGTGATTTGCGACATGGCGACCGGGTCGATAAACAGTTCGGCAAAACCCATCACCGCCAGCCCCAGCACCATCAGCGGCATGGACGACTGGCCATAGGCCGCGGACCAGCGTGCGCTGAGGGTCAGGATGCAGAACCCGGCGCTCATCAGGCCCAGACCGAGGGCAAATTTCCCCCAGATGCGCACGGTGCGATTGCCACCGACGCTCTCTTTCACCAGCCACGCCAGCACCATCCCGCAGAGCATCACCGCGAAGGCGTTGACCGACTGGAACATGGCGGTAGGGACTTCGTAGCTCATGATATGGCGATTAACGAAGCGGTCAATATACAGGCTGATGGAGCTCCCGCCCTGCTGGGCGAAGGCCCAGAACAGCAGGCTAAACGCGGTGAGGACGACGATCAGGCGCAGATCCTTACGCTGTTTATCGGTTTCAGCGCGCAGATAGATCCGCGCCAGCACCGCCAGGCCGATAACGGTGGCCACGATCAGGGCATACACCGACCACTCCTGCCAGAACAGCACGGCGATCAGCAGCGGGGCGGTAATCAGCAGCACCAGCAGCCAGCCCCAGTTCGGCAGCAGGAAGCGGCGCGCGCACAGCGCCTGGCGGTTGACGCCGGCAGTATGCTGGAAGTGACGGTTGCCGCAGAGAAAAATCACCAGTCCCGCCACCATGCCGATGGCCGCCAGGGCAAAGCCCATCGCCCAGCTATACTCCTCCTGTACGTAGCCGCAGGCGATCGGCGCGATAATCGAGCCGATATTGCCCGCGGCATACATCAGCGAGAAGCCGCCGTCGCGACGCGGATCGGCAGGTTCGTAGAGTTCGCCCAGCAGACAGCTGACGTTGGATTTAAACAACCCGTAGCCGCAGACGATGATCGCCAGCGACAGGTAGAGGAAGACTGGGGCGGTTTCGCTGGCTCCGAGCACCAGATGGCCAATGGCCATCAGCAGCGCGCCGAGCATGACCGCCATCCGGTTGCCTAACAGCTTATCGGCCAGATAGCCGCCGAGGATCGGCGTGACATAGACCAGCGAACAGTAGGCGCTGAACAGGGCATAGGCGTGGTTATCGTCATATTTGAGCTGATTGGTGAGATAGAGGATCAGCAGGGCGCGCATGCCGTAGAAGCTAAAATATTCCCAGATTTGCAGCGCCACGACGTAGTAAATCGCCCGCGGTTGCGATGATGTTGTCTTCATGAGAAGTGTGGTTTCCTGGCGTAAAGCGAAAGTCGATCGTTCTGCATGAATAGCGCTTTATTAGTCATATTCATGGCTTGAGGGGCTTTCTGTTTATTTAATATGCTTTATTAATGCATAAATATACACGAATGCGCGATGGGGTGGGTAGACAAAATGCGGGATTAACAAAAAAGTCATGGTCGGTGCCGGTTGTGGACTATCGACGGCCCGAATGGATCTGGTTATGTTATGCCTTTGTATACCCTGATTATCTGCTGGAGTGGCGATGAAAAATAGCGAACTGGAACAACTGATAAACGACAAGCTCAATAGTGCGGCCATCAGTGATTTCGCCCCTAACGGTCTGCAGGTGGAAGGACGTGATACGGTGCAAACGATCGTCACCGGGGTGACGGCCAGCCAGGCGCTGCTGGATGAAGCCGTTCGGCTGCAGGCGGATGCGGTGATCGTCCATCATGGCTATTTCTGGAAAAACGAGTCGCCAGTGATCCGCGGCATGAAGCGCCGCCGCCTGAAGACTCTGCTGGCCAACGATATCAATCTCTACGGCTGGCACCTGCCGCTGGATGCCCACCCGGAGCTGGGCAACAACGCGCAACTGGCGCATCTGCTGGGGATTAACGTGCTGGGTGAAATCGAACCGCTGGTGCCGTGGGGCGAACTGTCGATGCCGGTTTCCGGCCTCGAACTGGCCTCGTGGATCGAAGCGCGGCTGGGGCGCAAGCCGTTATGGTGTGGCGATACCGGGCCGGACACCGTCAGCCGCGTCGCCTGGTGTACCGGCGGCGGCCAGAGCTTTATCGACGCCGCGGCGCGCTTTGGGGTGGATGCGTTTATTACCGGCGAGGTGTCGGAACAAACTATTCACTCTGCCCGCGAACAGGGGCTGCATTTTTATGCCGCCGGCCACCACGCCACCGAGCGGGGCGGCATTCGCGCCCTCAGTGAATGGCTGACGGAAACGACCGACCTGGATGTCACCTTTATTGATATTCCTAACCCTGCCTGACGGGAGAGAGAAAAGTGCAGCGAGCGCGTTGTTATCTGTTAGGAGAAACGGCCGTCGTGCTGGAGCTGGAGCCGCCGGTCACGCTCGAGAGCCAGCAACGGATCTGGGGATTGGCCCAGCGTCTGTCTCACCATGAAGAGGTGGTTGACGCCATTCCCGGCATGAACAATATCACCGTGGTGCTCCGCCGCCCGCAGGAGATGGCGTGGGAGGCGATAGACCGTCTGCAGCGCTGGTGGGAGGAGAGTCTTGCGCTGGAGCCGGAGTCGAGGTCATTAACCATCCCGGTCGTGTACGGCGGCGAGGCCGGGCCGGATCTCGGGGTGGTGGCGCAACACAGCGGCCTGAGTGAAAAACAGGTTGTGGAGCTGCATGCCTCGGTGGAATACCTGGTCTGGTTTATTGGTTTTCAGCCGGGATTCCCCTACCTGGGCGGGCTGCCGCCGGCGCTGGCGACCCCGCGTCGCGCCGAACCGCGCGTGCGGGTCCCGGCCGGATCGGTGGGCATTGGCGGCGCGCAAACCGGCATCTATCCGCTGGCGACGCCTGGCGGTTGGCAGCTGCTGGGGCGGACCGGGTTGACGCTGTTTGACCCGGCGCGTAAGGAGCCTGCGCTGTTGCGCGTGGGCGATAAAATTCGCTTTGTGCCGCAAAAGGAGGGGGTATGTTAACCCTGATCCGCGCCGGTCTGTACACCTCGGTACAGGACGGTGGACGAGAAGGCCTGCGCCAGTCTGGCATCAGCCGCTGCGGCGCTCTGGATTATCCCTCGCTGGTGATTGCCAATCTGCTGGTTGGCAACGAGGCGAACGCCGCCGGGCTGGAGATTACCCTCGGTCAGGTGGAGATCGAATTTGCCCGCAGCGGCTGGTTCGCGCTGACCGGCGCCGCCTGCGAAGCGACGCTGGACGGCAAAGCGGTCTGGGTGGGCTGGCGCACCGCCTACCGGGCCGGGCAACGGTTGGTGCTGAAAACGCCGCAGCATGGCATTCGTAGCTATCTGGCGGTGGCGGGCGGGGTCGCGGTCCCGGTGGTACTTGGCTCGCGCAGCACGGATCTTAAGGCGGGGATTGGCGGTCTGGAAGGACGCCGCCTGCAGGATGGCGATCAGCTGAAGCTCGGGAAAGCCGCTCGGCGCTTTACCACCTCGCGCGGTGTCAAGCAGCTGCCGCTGGGCAACCGCATTCGCGCGCTGCCGGGCCCGGAGTATCATGAGTTTGATGCGGCCTCGCAGGCGTCGTTCTGGCGCTCCCCCTGGCAGCTCAGTCCGCAGAGCAATCGCATGGGCTACCGCCTGCAGGGGCAGCCGTTGAAACGGACCACCGATCGCGAGATGCTGTCGCACGGTCTGCTGCCGGGCGTAGTGCAGGTGCCGCATAACGGCCAGCCCATCGTCCTGATGAACGATGCGCAAACCACCGGCGGCTATCCGCGCATCGCCTGCATTATTGAGGCTGATATGTACCAGCTGGCGCAGATCCCGCTGGGGCAGCCGATCCACTTTGTCGCCTGCTCGCTGGAGGAGGCCTTAAAAGCACGGGCCGATCGCCAGCGTTATCTTGAACAACTGGCCTGGAGACTCCACGATGATGATTGATCTCAATGCCGATCTCGGGGAAGGGGGCGCGAACGATAGCGCGCTGCTCCAGCTGGTCTCGTCGGCGAATATCGCCTGCGGCTTTCATGCCGGCGACGCCGGACTGATGGTGCAGAGCGTACGCGAGGCGCTGAAGTACGGCGTGGCGGTGGGCGCCCATCCGGGATACCCCGACCGGGAAAATTTTGGCCGTACGGCGATGGATCTGCCGCCGGAAACGGTCTATGCCCAGATGCTGTATCAGATTGGCGCCCTGGCGGCGATCGTTCAGGCGCAGGGCGGCGAGCTACAGCATGTGAAGCCGCACGGCATGCTTTATAACCAGGCGGCCAAGTCGCCGCCGCTGGCGGACGCGATCGCCCGCGCGATCCGTGATGTTAACCCGAAGCTGGTGCTGGTGGGGCTGGCGGGCAGCGAACTGATCCGCGCCGGGCAGCACTATGGTCTGACGACGCGCCAGGAGGTGTTTGCCGACCGCGGCTACCTGGCCGACGGTAGCCTGGTGCCGCGCAGCCAGCCCGGCGCGCTGATCGACAGCGAAGAGCAGGCCCTGGCGCAAACCCTCGAGATGGTGCAGCACCACCGGGTGCGCAGTATCAGCGGCGAGTGGGCGAACGTGGTGGCGCAGACGGTGTGTCTGCACGGCGATGGCCCGCACGCGCTGGATTTTGCCCGCCGTCTGCGGGCGGCCTTTGCCGGGCGCCATATTCTGGTCAGCGCGCAACTGGACGCTGAAGCGTGACAACCTGAATGACCGCGAAGGAGAGGATGATGGCGGGAGTATTGCTCACCGGTTTTGAACCCTTTGATGGCGAAACGGTTAACCCTTCATGGGAAGTGGTGAAGCAGCTGGACGGGACGATGATTGCCGGGCAGCCGGTGATCGCCCGCCAGCTCCCCTGTGTGTTTGGCGAGGCGCTGTCGGTGCTTTACGCGGTGATAGAAGACCTGCAGCCGAGGCTGGTCATTGCCGTTGGGCAGGCTGGTGGTCGCGTCGATATCAGCGTTGAACGTGTGGCTATCAACGTCGATGATGCGCGCATTCCCGATAACAAAGGCCAGCAGCCTGTCGACACGCCGATCGTCGACGGGGGGCCGGCGGCGTGGTTCAGTACCTTACCGATCAAAGCGATCGTCAGCGCGTTGCGCGATCGCGGGATCCCGGCTTCGGTCTCCCAAACCGCCGGCACCTTCGTCTGCAATCACGTGATGTATGGTTTGCTACATAAGCTGCAGGAGCAGGCTGGCGTCAGGGGCGGCTTTATCCATATTCCATGGCTACCGGCGCAGGCGGCGGCCCATCCCGGCGAGCCGAGTATGGCGACCGCCACCGTGCGGGAAGCGCTGGAAACGGCCATTGCCGTGGCGCTGCGCCAGTCGGTGGATAGTAAACTGGGCGGCGGCGCCACCCATTAACAGAAGGATGACAGTATGCCGGAAGGTCCGGAGATCCGCCGCGCGGCGGATAAACTGGAGGCGGCAATCAAAGGCGAACCCTTAACCGATGCCTGGTTCGCCTTTCCGCAGTTGCAACCCTATCAAAGCCTGTTGATTGGCCAGCGGGTGACCCATATCGCCACCCGCGGCAAGGCCCTGTTAACACACTTCTCCGGCGGGCTGACCCTGTACAGCCATAATCAGCTGTACGGCGTCTGGCGCGTGGTTGACGCCGGGGAACAGCCCGCCTCTAACCGGGTGCTGCGCGTCAGGCTGCAGACCGCCCGCAAGGCGATTTTGCTCTATAGCGCCTCGGACATCGAGATGCTCACGGCGGAGCAGGTTGCCCATCACCCGTTTTTACTGCGCGTGGGGCCAGATGTGCTGGATATGACGTTAACCGTGGAGGAGGTGAAAGCGCGGCTGCTGTCGGCCAAATTCCGCCATCGTCAGTTTTCCGGCCTGCTGCTGGATCAGGCTTTTCTGGCCGGGCTCGGTAACTATCTGCGGGTGGAGATCCTCTGGCAGGTGGGATTAAGCGGAAAGCGTAAAGCCGCTGAACTGAGCGATAGTCAGCTGGATGCGCTGGCGCACGCGCTGCTGGCTATTCCGCGGTTGTCGTATCACACCCGCGGCCAGGCCGATGACAACAAGCATCACGGCGCGCTGTTTCGCTTTGAGGTCTTCCATCGCGACGGGGAAAGGTGCGAGCGCTGTGGGGGCGTGATTGAGAAGACGACACTCTCCTCGCGGCCGTTTTACTGGTGTCCCGGATGCCAGCATTAAGCCCGGCAGTCAGGCAGATAAAAAAACGCGCCAGGCGGCGCGTTTTTTTTCATCCGGACGGCAAGATTAGCGCTTAATGTCGGACTGGTAATCGCGTTTGGTGTAGCCAGTGTACAGCTGACGCGGACGGGCGATCTTCATGCCATCGCTGTGCATTTCGTTCCAGTGCGCAATCCAGCCCACGGTACGCGCCATGGCGAAGATAACGGTAAACATGGAGGACGGAATACCCATCGCTTTCAGGATGATACCGGAGTAGAAGTCGACGTTCGGGTAGAGTTTCTTCTCGATGAAGTACGGGTCGTTCAGCGCGATATGCTCCAGCTCCATGGCTACCTGCAGCAGATCGTCTTTGGTGCCCAGCTCTTTCAGCACTTCATGGCAGGTTTCACGCATCACGGTGGCGCGCGGGTCGTAGTTTTTGTAAACACGATGGCCGAAGCCCATCAGGCGGAAAGAGTCATTCTTGTCTTTCGCACGACGAACAAATTCCGGAATGTGCTCAACGGAGCTGATCTCTTCCAGCATCTTCAGCGCCGCTTCGTTGGCGCCGCCGTGCGCCGGTCCCCACAGGGAGGCGATGCCAGCAGCGATACAGGCGAACGGGTTAGCGCCGGAGGAGCCGGCGGTACGTACCGTCGAGGTCGACGCGTTCTGCTCGTGATCGGCGTGCAGGATCAGAATACGATCCATCGCGCGTTCAAGCACCGGATTGACTTCATACTCTTCGCACGGCGTCGCGAACATCATGCGCAGGAAGTTGCCGGCGTAGGAGAGGTCGTTGCGCGGATAAACAAACGGCTGGCCGATAGAATACTTGTAACACATGGCTGCCATGGTTGGCATTTTGGACAGCAGACGGTAGGCAGCAATCTCGCGGTGACGTGGGTTATTCACGTCGAGGGAGTCATGATAGAACGCCGCCAGGGCGCCGGTGATCCCGCACATCACGGCCATCGGGTGGGAATCGCGACGGAATGCATGGAACAGACGCGTGATCTGCTCATGAATCATGGTGTGGCGGGTGACGGTGGTTTTGAATTCGTCATATTCGGCCTGAGTCGGTTTTTCACCGTACAGCAGAATATAACATACTTCGAGATAGTTAGATTCGGTCGCTAACTGGTCGATCGGGAAGCCGCGGTGCAGCAGGATCCCCTCGTCACCATCGATAAACGTAATTTTAGATTCACAAGAAGCGGTGGATGTGAAACCTGGGTCAAAAGTAAATACGCCTTTTGAACCAAGACTACGAATATCAATAACATCCTGACCGAGCGTGCCTTTTAGCACATCCAGTTCAATAGCAGTGTCACCACCCAGGGTGATTTTTGCTTTAGCATCAGACATTTATGGTCTCCTTAGCGCCTTTATTGCTTAAGACTGCCGGGTGGTGGATTTGCTTTCGGCCCGCGCCTGCATACGTTACCAGTTTGTTATGTTGCACACAGCTCTGCGTCAGCGAAAAGGGCAGGGTACAGAGCAACGGCGCTTGATGGTACGTCCTTCAGGGCTGCGGTGAAACAACAGCAAATCAGCGTTTTAGCAGTCCGAATATTAAAACCTGTATACCACTAATAACTGTCCTGATTACATCGGTCAATACTGACACACTGTTACATAACTTATTCTCAGGTGAAAGAGTGACCCCATAACTTTTGAGCATTATTGCATTTAACTGGTAATGGTTGTAACAAGAATGTTTAATATTTGTCAAATCAGGTGATTAAAAATTAAAAAAATGTTGTTATCGTGACCTTGATCACTGTTCCGGAGAAAACCCAACAAACTATATGTAGGTTAATTGTAATGATTTTGTGAACGGCCTATACTGCGGCCAGGTCTCCGGAACACCCTGCAATCCCGAGCCACCCAGCGTTGTTTAGTGATGTTTTAATGCCTGAAAAGACGTTTTAACATGACTTCTGGTTATAGAAAGGACGCTGTCTGACCCGCAAGCAGACCGGAGGAAGGAAACAATAAGAACAGCATGTGGGCGTTATTCATGGTAAGAAATGTGAAAAAACAAAGACCTGTCAATCTGGATCTACAAACGATACGGTTCCCAATCACGGCGATAGCGTCCATTCTCCATCGCGTTTCCGGTGTCATCACCTTCGTGGCGGTCGGAATTCTGCTTTGGTTGCTGGGCACCAGCCTTTCCTCCCCTGAAGGTTTTCTGACGGCGGCCTCGATCATGGATAGCTTCTTTGTGAAGTTCATCATGTGGGGCATTCTCACCGCACTGGCCTATCATGTCGTTGTCGGTATCCGCCATCTGATGATGGACTTTGGCTACCTGGACGAAACCCTCGAAGCAGGGAAACGTTCCGCCAAAATCTCTTTTGTTATTACTGTCGTGCTTTCACTTCTCGCAGGAGTCCTCGTATGGTAAGCAACGCCTCAGCACTGGGACGCAACGGCGTACATGACTTTATTCTGGTCCGTGCTACCGCCATCGTTCTGACCCTCTACATCATCTACATGGTTGGCTTCTTCGCCACCACCGGTGAAATCTCATGGGAAGTGTGGACCGGATTCTTTGCCTCCGGCTTCACTAAAGTCTTCACTCTGCTGGCTCTCGTCTCCATTCTCATCCATGCCTGGATCGGGATGTGGCAGGTGTTAACGGACTACGTTAAACCACTGGCTCTGCGCCTGGTTCTGCAACTGGCTATCGTTGTGGCGCTGGTGGCTTACGTTCTTTATGGATTTGTTGTGGTGTGGGGTGTGTAATGAAATTGCCAGTCAGAGAGTTTGATGCTGTTGTTATCGGTGCCGGCGGCGCAGGTATGCGCGCGGCGCTGCAAATTTCCCAGAGCGGACAGACCTGTGCACTGCTCTCCAAAGTGTTCCCTACCCGTTCCCATACCGTATCCGCGCAGGGTGGCATCACCGTCGCGCTCGGTAACTCCCATGAAGATAACTGGGAATGGCATATGTACGACACCGTAAAAGGGTCGGACTATATTGGCGACCAGGACGCCATCGAATATATGTGTAAGACCGGCCCGGAAGCGATTCTTGAGCTGGAACATATGGGCCTGCCGTTCTCCCGTCTTGACGACGGCCGTATTTATCAGCGCCCGTTCGGCGGCCAGTCGAAAAACTTCGGCGGCGAGCAAGCGGCACGCACCGCGGCGGCGGCTGACCGTACCGGCCACGCGCTGTTGCACACCCTGTATCAACAGAACCTGAAAAACCACACCACTATCTTCTCCGAATGGTATGCCCTCGATCTGGTGAAAAACCAGGACGGCGCGGTGGTCGGTTGTACCGCCCTGTGCATCGAGACCGGCGAAGTGGTCTACTTTAAAGCCCGCGCTACGGTGCTGGCGACCGGCGGCGCAGGCCGTATTTATCAGTCCACCACCAACGCCCACATCAACACCGGTGACGGCGTCGGGATGGCCATCCGCGCCGGCGTTCCGGTGCAGGATATGGAAATGTGGCAGTTCCACCCGACCGGCATCGCCGGGGCAGGGGTGCTGGTCACCGAAGGTTGCCGCGGCGAAGGCGGTTACCTGCTGAACAAACACGGCGAGCGCTTTATGGAGCGTTATGCCCCGAACGCCAAAGACCTGGCGGGTCGTGACGTGGTGGCGCGTTCCATCATGATCGAAATTCGCGAAGGCCGCGGCTGCGATGGTCCGTGGGGCCCGCATGCGAAACTGAAACTGGATCACCTGGGTAAAGAGGTTCTGGAATCTCGTCTGCCAGGTATCCTTGAGCTGTCCCGTACCTTTGCTCACGTCGATCCGGTGAAAGAGCCAATCCCGGTTATCCCAACCTGCCACTACATGATGGGCGGTATCCCGACCAAAGTCACCGGTCAGGCGCTGACCGTGAATGAGAAGGGCGAAGACGTGGTGATCCCGGGCCTGTTCGCGGTAGGCGAAATTGCCTGCGTATCGGTCCACGGCGCCAACCGTCTGGGCGGCAACTCGCTGCTCGACCTGGTGGTCTTCGGCCGCGCGGCGGGCCTGCATCTGCAGGAGTCCATCGCCGAGCAGGGCACGCTGCGCGACGCCAGCGAATCGGATGTCGAAGGCTCGCTGGACCGTCTCAATCGCTGGAACAATACCCGCTCCGGCGAAGACCCGGTGGAAATCCGCAAAGCACTGCAGGAATGTATGCAGCACAACTTCTCGGTGTTCCGCGAAGGCGATGCGATGCACAAAGGTCTGGAGCAACTGAAAGTGATCCGCGAGCGCCTGAAAAACGCGCGTCTCGACGATACTTCCAGCGAGTTCAACACCCAGCGCGTCGAGTGCCTGGAGTTGGACAACCTGATGGAGACCGCGTTTGCGACCGCCGTGTCCGCTAACTTCCGTACTGAAAGCCGTGGCGCCCATAGCCGCTTCGACTTCCCGGATCGTGATGATGAAAACTGGCTGTGCCATTCCCTGTATCTGCCAGAGTCGGAATCCATGACGCGTCGTAGCGTCAACATGGAACCGAAACTGCGTCCGGCATTCCCGCCGAAGATTCGTACTTACTAATGCGGAGACAGGAAAATGAAACTCGAGTTTTCAATTTATCGCTATAACCCGGATGTTGACGACGCTCCGCATATGCAGGATTACACCCTCGAAGCGGAAGAAGGTCGTGACATGATGCTGCTGGATGCGCTGATCCAGCTGAAAGAAAAAGATCCGTCGCTGTCGTTCCGCCGCTCCTGCCGTGAAGGGGTTTGCGGTTCCGATGGTCTGAACATGAACGGGAAAAACGGTCTGGCGTGCATCACGCCAATCTCCGCGCTGAATCAGCCGGGCAAGAAGATTGTTATCCGTCCGCTGCCAGGATTACCGGTTATCCGTGATTTGGTGGTGGACATGGGGCAATTCTATGCACAATATGAGAAGATTAAGCCTTACTTGTTGAATAATGGGCAAAATCCTCCGGCTCGCGAGCATCTGCAGATGCCTGAGCAGCGTGAGAAACTCGATGGTCTGTACGAGTGTATTCTGTGCGCATGTTGTTCAACCTCGTGCCCGTCGTTCTGGTGGAACCCGGACAAGTTCATCGGCCCGGCTGGCCTGCTGGCCGCGTATCGCTTCCTGATCGACAGTCGCGATACCGAAACCAGCGAGCGCCTGGAAGGCCTGAGCGATGCTTTCAGCGTATTCCGCTGTCACAGCATTATGAACTGCGTCAGTGTGTGTCCTAAAGGGCTTAACCCGACGCGCGCCATCGGCCATATTAAGTCGATGCTGCTGCAGCGCAGCGCGTAAGCAACACGGTCTGTCCCGGATGGCGCTTGCGCTTATCCGGGCTACCAAAGCAGTAGCCCCGGCAAGCGTTAGCGCTGCCGGGGGACAGATAGCAGGAAATCTTTAAAAACCGCCACAAGATGTACCAGTAATCGAGGCGTTCAGTGCGAGGTAAGGCGGCAACTGAGCGCATCCCCGGGAGCATAGTGAACTATGTGACCGGGGTAAGCGAAGGCAGCCAACGCAACCGCAGCCTGAACGCTGAAGATTAATGGCAGTTTTTAAAGGTTCCTTAGCGGATAGAAACCACAACTCGTCCGCAACAAGTGAACCCCGGCACGTGCACTCGGTGTGCGTGGTAGTTTCTACGGCGAAATAAGCATAAAAGTGCTTAAGGGATCACGATGCAGAACGGCGCAATGAAAGCCTGGCTGGACTCTTCTTTCCTCTCTGGTTCGAACCAGAGCTGGATAGAACAGCTCTATGAAGACTTCTTAACCGATCCTGACTCTGTTGACGCCAACTGGCGTTCGATGTTCCAGCAGTTACCTGGCACCGGAGTTAAACCGGATCAATTCCATTCCAAAACACGTGATTATTTCCGTCGACTGGCGAAGGATGCCTCACGTTACACTTCTTCGATTTCCGACCCTGACACCAATGTGAAGCAGGTTAAAGTCCTGCAGCTCATCAACGCATACCGTTTCCGTGGCCACCAGCATGCGAATCTCGATCCGCTGGGACTGTGGAAGCAAGAGAGAGTGGCGGATCTTGATCCGGCCTACCACGATCTGACCGAGGCCGATTTCCAGGATAGCTATAACGTAGGTTCATTCGCCATCGGTAAAGACACGATGAAGCTGGGCGACCTGATTGCCGCCCTCAAGCAAACCTACTGCGGCTCCATCGGCGCGGAATACATGCATATCACCTCTACTGAGGAAAAACGCTGGATCCAGCAGCGTATTGAATCGGTAGCCGGTAAAGCGAGCTTCACCGCGGCAGAGAAAAAGCGCTTCCTCAGTGAACTGACCGCTGCAGAAGGGCTGGAACGCTACCTCGGCGCCAAATTCCCGGGGGCGAAACGCTTCTCGCTGGAAGGGGGTGATGCCCTGATCCCGATGCTCAAAGAGATGATCCGCCATGCAGGCAAAAGCGGCACCCGCGAAGTGGTGCTGGGCATGGCGCACCGTGGCCGTCTGAACGTGCTGGTCAACGTGCTGGGTAAAAAACCGCAGGACCTGTTCGACGAGTTCGCGGGCAAACATAAAGAACACCTCGGCACCGGCGACGTGAAGTACCACATGGGCTTCTCTGCCGATATGGAAACCGAAGGCGGTCTGGTCCACCTGGCGCTGGCGTTTAACCCGTCGCACCTGGAGATCGTCAGCCCGGTGGTTATCGGTTCCGTACGCGCCCGTCTGGATCGTCTGGACGAGCCAAGCAGCAACAAAGTTCTGCCTATTACCATCCACGGCGACGCCGCCGTTACCGGCCAGGGCGTGGTTCAGGAAACCCTGAACATGTCGAAAGCCCGCGGTTACGAAGTCGGCGGTACCGTGCGTATCGTTATCAACAACCAGGTTGGCTTTACCACCTCCAACCCGCTGGATGCGCGTTCTACGCCATACTGTACCGATATCGGTAAGATGGTTCAGGCGCCGATTTTCCACGTTAACGCGGATGACCCGGAAGCCGTTGCTTTCGTTACCCGTCTGGCGCTGGATTTCCGTAATACCTTCAAACGCGATGTCTTTATCGACCTGGTGTGCTACCGCCGTCACGGCCATAACGAAGCCGACGAGCCGAGCGCAACCCAGCCGCTGATGTACCAGAAAATCAAAAAGCATCCGACCCCGCGCAAAATCTATGCTGACAAGCTGGAGCAGGAGAAAGTTGCGACGCTGGAAGACGCGACTGAGCAGGTTAACCTTTACCGCGATGCGCTGGATGCCGGCGAATGCGTGGTAGAGGAGTGGCGTCCGATGAATATGCACTCCTTTACCTGGTCTCCCTACCTCAACCACGAGTGGGACGAGAGCTATCCGGATAAAGTGGATCCGAAACGTCTGCAAGAGCTGGCTAAACGCATCAGTACGGTGCCGGAAGGTATCGAAATGCAGTCCCGTGTAGCGAAAATCTACGGCGATCGCCAACTGATGGCCGCTGGCGAGAAGCTGTTCGATTGGGGCGGCGCTGAAAACCTGGCTTATGCCACCCTGGTTGACGAAGGCATTCCGGTGCGCCTGTCCGGTGAAGACTCCGGTCGCGGCACCTTCTTCCACCGTCACGCGGTTATCCATAACCAGAGCAACGGTTCTACCTATACCCCGCTGCAGCATGTGCACAACGGCCAGGGCCAGTTCCGCGTCTGGGACTCGGTGCTGTCTGAAGAAGCCGTGCTGGCGTTCGAATACGGTTACGCCACCGCAGAGCCGCGTACGCTGACCATCTGGGAAGCGCAGTTCGGCGACTTCGCCAACGGCGCGCAGGTGGTGATTGATCAGTTCATCTCCTCTGGCGAACAGAAATGGGGCCGGATGTGCGGTCTGGTGATGTTGCTGCCGCACGGCTACGAAGGGCAGGGCCCGGAGCACTCCTCCGCGCGTCTGGAACGCTATCTGCAGCTGTGCGCTGAGCAGAACATGCAGGTTTGCGTACCGTCCACCCCGGCACAGGTTTACCATATGCTGCGTCGTCAGGCGCTGCGCGGTATGCGCCGTCCGCTGGTGGTGATGTCGCCGAAGTCTCTGCTGCGCCACCCGCTGGCGGTCTCCAGCATGGACGAACTGGCGAACGGCACCTTTATGCCGGCCATCGGCGAAATCGACGAACTTGATCCGCAAGCCGTGAAACGCGTCGTACTGTGCTCTGGTAAGGTTTACTACGACCTGCTGGAACAGCGCCGCAAAAACGAGCAAAAAGATGTCGCCATTGTGCGTATCGAACAGCTCTACCCGTTCCCGCATCAGGCGGTGCAGGAAGCGCTGAAAGCTTACTCGCACGTACATGATTTTGTCTGGTGCCAGGAAGAGCCGCTCAACCAGGGCGCATGGTACTGCAGCCAGCACCACCTTCGTGAAGTAGTTCCATTTGGGGCCTCTCTGCGTTATGCAGGCCGCCCGGCCTCCGCCTCTCCGGCGGTAGGGTACATGTCCGTTCACCAGAAACAGCAACAAGATCTGGTCAATGACGCGCTGAACGTCGATTAATTAAAGGATACACAATGAGTAGCGTAGATATTCTGGTTCCCGACCTGCCTGAGTCCGTAGCTGACGCAACCGTCGCCACCTGGCATAAAAAACCGGGCGACGCGGTCGTCCGTGACGAAGTTCTGGTCGAAATCGAAACTGACAAAGTGGTACTGGAAGTACCGGCATCAGCGGACGGCATTCTGGATGCAGTGCTGGAAGACGAGGGCGCTACCGTCCTGTCTCGCCAGATCCTTGGCCGCCTGCGTGAAGGCAACAGCGCAGGTAAAGAAACCAGCGAAAAAGCGGATGCGAAAGCGTCCACCCCGGCGCAGCGCCAGCAGGCTTCTCTGGAAGAGCAGAACAACGATGCGCTCAGCCCGGCGATCCGTCGTCTGCTGGCGGAGCACAACCTCGACGCCGCTGCCATCAAAGGTACCGGCGTGGGTGGCCGTCTGACTCGTGAAGACGTCGAGAAACATCTGGCGAAAGCCCCGGCGGCGGCTGAAGCCAAAGCGCCAGCGGCTACCGCGGCAGCGACACCAGCGCCGCAGCTGGGTCACCGTTCAGAAAAACGCGTCCCGATGACCCGTCTGCGTAAACGCGTGGCCGAGCGTCTGCTGGAAGCGAAAAATTCCACCGCCATGCTGACGACCTTTAACGAAGTCAACATGAAGCCGATTATGGATCTGCGTAAGCAGTACGGCGATGCCTTCGAAAAACGTCACGGTATCCGTCTGGGCTTCATGTCCTTCTACGTGAAAGCGGTGGTTGAAGCGCTGAAACGCTATCCGGAAGTGAACGCTTCCATCGATGGCGACGACGTGGTTTACCACAACTACTTTGACGTCAGCATGGCAGTGTCCACTCCGCGCGGCCTGGTAACCCCGGTTCTGCGTGACGTTGACCTGCTGGGCATGGCGGACATCGAAAAGAATATCAAAGAGCTGGCGGTGAAAGGCCGTGACGGCAAGCTGACCGTAGATGACCTGACCGGCGGTAACTTCACCATTACCAACGGCGGCGTCTTCGGTTCCCTGATGTCCACGCCGATCATCAACCCACCGCAGAGCGCCATCCTGGGTATGCATGCCATTAAAGACCGTCCGATGGCGGTGAATGGCAAGGTAGAGATCCTGCCGATGATGTACCTGGCGCTCTCCTATGACCACCGTCTGATCGATGGGCGTGAATCGGTTGGCTTCCTGGTGGCGATTAAAGAGCTGCTGGAAGATCCGACTCGTCTGCTGCTGGACGTGTAGTCAGTAAGAGTATGACTTACCGTAGGCCGGATAAGGCATTTATGCCGCCATCCGGCGTTGATGAGATGCCTGATGGCGACGCTAGCGCGTCTTATCAGGCCTACAGGTTTAAAGATAATTACACCCTGAAGGATGGACTGAACACATGAACTTACATGAATATCAGGCAAAACAACTTTTTGCCCGCTATGGCTTACCGGCGCCGGTGGGTTATGCCTGTACTACTCCGCGTGAAGCAGAAGAAGCCGCTTCAAAAATCGGCGCGGGTCCGTGGGTAGTGAAATGTCAGGTTCACGCTGGTGGCCGCGGTAAAGCGGGCGGTGTGAAAGTAGTTAAGAGCAAAGAAGAGATCCGCGCTTTTGCTGAGCATTGGCTGGGCAAACGCCTGGTGACTTACCAAACCGATGCTAACGGCCAGCCGGTCAACCAGATTCTGGTGGAAGCGGCGACCGATATCGATAAAGAGCTGTATCTGGGCGCGGTTGTTGACCGTAGCTCTCGTCGCGTGGTGTTCATGGCGTCTACCGAAGGCGGCGTGGAAATCGAAAAAGTCGCGGAAGAAACCCCGCACCTGATCCACAAGATCGCCATCGATCCGCTGGCGGGCCCGATGCCTTACCAGGGTCGCGAACTGGCGTTTAAACTGGGTCTGGAAGGTAAACAGGTTCAGCAGTTCACCAAGATCTTCATGGGTCTGGCGACCATCTTCCTGGAGCGCGATCTGGCGCTGATCGAAATCAACCCGCTGGTTATCACTAAGCAGGGCGACCTGATCTGCCTCGACGGCAAACTGGGCGCTGACGGCAACGCGCTGTTCCGTCAGCCGGATCTGCGCGAAATGCGCGACCAGTCTCAGGAAGATCCGCGCGAAGCTCAGGCGGCGCAGTGGGAACTGAACTACGTGGCGCTCGACGGCAACATCGGCTGCATGGTTAACGGCGCAGGCCTGGCGATGGGTACCATGGACATCGTTAAGCTGCACGGCGGCGAACCGGCTAACTTCCTCGACGTTGGCGGCGGCGCGACTAAAGAGCGCGTGACCGAAGCGTTCAAAATCATCCTTTCTGATGACAATGTGAAAGCAGTGCTGGTTAACATCTTCGGCGGCATCGTGCGTTGCGACCTGATCGCTGACGGCATCATCGGTGCGGTAGCGGAAGTTGGGGTTAACGTTCCGGTCGTGGTTCGTCTGGAAGGTAACAACGCCGAACTGGGCGCGAAAAAACTGGCTGACAGCGGCCTGAATATTATTGCAGCGAAAAGTCTGACGGACGCAGCACAGCAGGTTGTTGCCGCAGTGGAGGGGAAATAATGTCAGTTTTAATTAATAAAGATACCAAGGTTATCTGCCAGGGCTTCACCGGTAGCCAGGGGACCTTCCACTCTGAACAAGCGATCGCTTACGGTACGCAAATGGTTGGCGGCGTGACGCCAGGCAAAGGCGGCACCACCCATCTGGGTCTGCCGGTGTTCAACACCGTGCGCGAAGCCGTTGAAGCGACCGGCGCGACCGCGACCGTTATCTACGTTCCGGCGCCGTTCTGCAAAGACTCCATTCTGGAAGCAATCGACGCGGGCATTAAGCTGATTATCACCATCACCGAAGGTATCCCGACGCTGGATATGCTGACTGTGAAAGTGAAGCTGGACGAAGCGGGCGTACGCATGATTGGCCCGAACTGCCCAGGCGTTATCACCCCGGGCGAGTGCAAAATCGGCATCATGCCGGGTCACATTCACAAGCCGGGTAAAGTGGGCATCGTTTCCCGTTCCGGTACCCTGACCTATGAAGCGGTTAAGCAGACCACCGACTACGGCTTCGGCCAGTCTACCTGCGTCGGTATCGGCGGCGACCCGATCCCGGGCTCCAACTTCATCGATATCCTGAAGCTGTTCCAGGAAGATCCGCAGACCGAAGCGATCGTGATGATCGGTGAGATCGGCGGCAGCGCGGAAGAAGAAGCGGCAGCCTACATCAAAGAGCACGTGACCAAGCCGGTTGTCGGCTACATCGCGGGCGTGACCGCGCCGAAAGGCAAGCGTATGGGCCACGCGGGCGCCATCATCGCTGGCGGTAAAGGTACTGCTGATGAGAAATTCGCCGCCCTGGAAGCCGCTGGTGTGAAAACCGTTCGCAGCCTGGCCGATATCGGCGAAGCGCTGAAAGCTATCATCAAGTAAACCCTCTCTGCTTCTCCGAAGCAGAAATCTGTCCGATTTCGACATGGTTGGCCACCGTCAGGTGGCCTTTTTTATGGGCGTTATCCATCTCGCCAGAACATCCGCTGAACCGGCGGAATGCCTGCTCCGTGAAAAACCTTATCTATCATATTGATTTTATGAATTATTTCATGAATATAATCCCGGCAGCGTGGTTGCTGAAGGAAATATTTCCGCAATTCGCGACAGGCAAGGGTTTTAGATAGTGAAAAAACAGAAGAGAAGGGCATAAGAAAACAGGAAAAATACTGTGAGCAGTCTAGCATTATTAGGATCGGCGCATTTTTTTTCATTTTTCCCCGCGGCGTTAAATAATATTACCTATGATTCTCATATCTCTCTTTTCAGTAACCAAGCAAGCCATACTTTAAACACAACATTAACATTAAGTTCACCAATATTCTTTATTGAGCTACATAATTAACACGTAGAGTAAAAATTGATTTATATCAATGCTTAATGCTTGGAAAAATTCTTCAAAAAACGTTAAATTGTCGCAAGTCAAATTGGCCTAAACAGGCTATCTTCGCTATATATTGATCACCGTCGAAAAATGTAAAACTGGAACAATAAAAACATATTTATTGTAAGGTTATTGCGGCGTAATATATTGGGGAATCAATTGGGTTTTCGTTAACGTATTTGTAACCTTGTCGTGGCGTGGCTTCACTTTCAGGTGAAACGCGCTGCGGACGGGCCAACAAATAACTTTTGTATTGGGGCATGCGTATGAGCCAGAGCTTCTCGGTTCATTTTCGGAGTCTTCATGCGATGAGCAAGGAGTCATGATGTTAGATATAGTCGAACTGTCGCGCTTACAGTTTGCCTTGACCGCGATGTACCACTTCCTTTTTGTGCCGCTAACGCTCGGTATGGCGTTCCTGCTGGCCATCATGGAAACGGTTTACGTCCTTTCCGGCAAACAGATTTATAAAGATATGACCAAATTCTGGGGCAAGTTGTTTGGTATCAACTTCGCGCTGGGTGTGGCGACCGGTCTGACCATGGAGTTCCAGTTCGGGACTAACTGGTCGTATTACTCACACTACGTGGGCGATATCTTCGGTGCGCCGCTGGCCATTGAAGGTCTGATGGCCTTCTTCCTCGAATCCACCTTTGTAGGTCTGTTCTTCTTCGGTTGGGATCGTCTGGGTAAAGTTCAGCACATGGCGGTCACCTGGCTGGTTGCGCTGGGCTCCAACCTCTCCGCGCTGTGGATCCTCGTCGCCAACGGCTGGATGCAGAACCCTATCGCATCGGACTTCAACTTCGAAACCATGCGTATGGAGATGGTCAGCTTCTCCGAACTAGTCCTGAACCCGGTTGCTCAGGTTAAATTCGTCCACACCGTGGCCTCCGGCTATGTGACTGGCGCGATGTTCATCCTGGCTATCAGCTCCTGGTATATGCTGAAAGGCCGCGACTTTGCCTTTGCTAAGCGCTCCTTTGCCATCGCAGCCAGCTTCGGTATGGCGGCGATCCTCTCCGTTATTGTGCTGGGTGACGAATCCGGTTACGAAATGGGTGACGTGCAGAAAACCAAACTGGCGGCTATCGAAGCTGAGTGGGAAACCCAGCCGGCGCCGGCTGCCTTTACTCTGTTTGGTATTCCCGATCAGAATGCGCAGACCAACCACTTCGCGATCCAGATCCCTTACGCGCTGGGCATCATCGCCACCCGCTCGGTGGATAAGCCGGTTATCGGCCTGAAAGATCTGATGGTTCAGCACGAAGAGCGTATCCGTAACGGGATGAAAGCGTACGCGCTACTGGAGCAGCTGCGCGCCGGTTCGACCGACCAGGCCGTGCGTGACCAGTTCAATAGCGTGAAGAAAGACCTCGGCTATGGCCTGTTGCTGAAGCGCTATACCCCGAACGTCGCTGACGCCACGGAAGAGCAGATCGCCAAAGCGACCAAAGACTCTATTCCAAGCGTCGCCCCGCTGTACTTCGCCTTCCGTATCATGGTGGCGTGCGGCATCCTGATGCTGTTGATTATCGGCGCCTCCTTCTGGAGCGTGATTCGTAACCGCATTGGCGAGAAAAAATGGCTGCTGCGCGCCGCGTTCTTTGGCCTGCCGCTGCCGTGGATTGCCGTGGAGTCAGGCTGGTTTGTTGCCGAGTATGGCCGTCAGCCGTGGGCGATTGGTGAGGTCCTGCCGACCGCGGTGGCCAACTCGTCGTTGACCGCAGGCGATCTGATCTTCTCAATGTTGCTGATCTGCGGTCTGTACACGCTGTTCCTGGTGGCTGAACTGTTCCTGATGTTCAAGTTTGCCCGCAAAGGACCTAGCAGCCTGAAAACCGGCCGCTATCACTTTGAACAGTCCTCTGCGGCTATTCAGTCGGCACGCTAAGACAGGAGTCGTCAAATGATCGATTATGAAGTATTGCGTTTTATCTGGTGGCTGCTGATTGGCATTCTGCTGATTGGCTTCGCTGTCGCCGACGGGTTCGACATGGGGGTGGGCATGCTCACCCGTTTCCTCGGCCGTAACGACACCGAGCGTCGGATTATGATCAACGCCATCGCTCCGCACTGGGACGGTAACCAGGTGTGGCTGATCACCGCCGGCGGCGCGCTGTTCGCGGCCTGGCCGATGGTTTACGCCGCAGCGTTCTCTGGCTTCTATGTGGCGATGATTCTGGTGCTGGCTTCGCTGTTCTTCCGTCCGGTCGGTTTTGACTACCGTTCCAAGATCGAGGACACCCGCTGGCGCAACATGTGGGACTGGGGCATCTTCATCGGTAGCTTCGTACCGCCGCTGGTGATTGGTGTGGCCTTCGGCAACCTGTTGCAGGGCGTGCCGTTCCACGTCGATGAATACCTGCGTCTGTTCTATACCGGAAACTTCTTCCAGCTGCTGAACCCGTTTGGTCTGCTGGCCGGTATCGTCAGCGTGGCGATGATCCTGACTCAGGGTGCCACCTACCTGCAGATGCGTACCGTAGGCGAACTGCACCTGCGTACCCGCACCGTTTCCACGGTGGCGGCGCTGGTGACGCTGGTCTGCTTCGCGCTGGCGGGCGTGTGGGTCTACTACGGCATCGACGGCTATGTGGTGAAATCAGTAATGGATCATAGCGGCCCGTCTAACCCGCTGACTAAAGAAGTCGTGCGTGAGGCCGGTGCATGGATGGTGAACTTTAATAACATGCCAGCGCTGTGGGCCGTTCCTGCCCTGGGCGTGGTGCTGCCGCTGCTGACCGTCGTCTCGACTAAAGCGGATAAAGGCGCGTGGGCATTCCTGTTCTCCTCGCTGACCCTGGCCTGCATCATTCTGACCGCCGGTATTGCGATGTTCCCGTTCATCATGCCGTCCAGCACCATGCTGAACGCCAGCCTGACGATGTGGGACGCGACCTCCAGTCAGCGGACGCTGAACCTGATGACCTACGTGGCGATTGTCTTCGTGCCGATCATTCTGGCCTACACCAGCTGGTGTTACTGGAAGATGTTCGGCCGCATTACGCGCGAAGACATCGAAAAGAACACCCACTCGCTGTACTAAGGTAAGGAGCTATATATGTGGTACTTCGCATGGATTTTGGGAACGCTTCTTGCCTGTGCCTTTGGGGTGATTACCGCGCTGGCGCTTGAGCACGTGGAAGCCACCAAAGCAGGTAAAGAAGAACACTGATGAGTATTATCGTGATGCGATATACGAAATCATTCGGATTGCATCGAGGCGGCAAGTCTGTGAATCCCCAGGAGCTTACACCAGTAAGTGACTGGGGTAAGCAGACGTAGCCAACAAAGAGGCGACGTGAATGATAAAGTATATGTATGCGATAATGGACAAGCGCCCGTTAAGGGCGCTTTCCTTATTGATGGCGCTGCTGCTGGCAGGCTGCATCTTCTGGGATCCGTCGCGCTTTGCGGCGAAGACCAGCGAGCTGGAAATCTGGCATGGTTTCTTGCTGATGTGGGCGGTTTGCAGCGGCGTTATTCACGGCGTGGGCTTCCGTCCGCGTGCCGTTCACTGGCAGGGGATTTTTTGTCCGCTTATCGCTGATATCGTGCTCGCTTTGGGTCTCTTCTTTTTCTTCTTTTGAATAAGAGATCTCTGTTAATGGTATGGGCTTGCATAAGCCCATAAAAATTTACGCCCCGTTTACTTTCCCCCATTCCAAACCACCTTTCCCGCGCGTATAGTAGCGAAGTTTGAAAGCTCTAACCTTTTTTTGCATTACCGGGATGTAAAGTGAATACAACGCTGTTTCGATGGCCGGTTCGGGTCTACTACGAAGATACCGACGCCGGTGGTGTGGTTTACCACGCCAGTTACGTCGCTTTTTATGAAAGAGCACGCACAGAGATGCTGCGCCACCATCACTTTAGTCAACAGGTGCTGTTGGCTGAACGCGTTGCCTTCGTGGTTCGCAAAATGACGCTGGAGTATTTTGCCCCCGCCAGACTCGACGACATGCTCGAAGTCCAGACGGAAATTACCTCGATGCGCGGCACCTCTTTGGTTTTCACGCAGCGAATCGTCAACGCCGAGAATACAGTGTTAAACGAAGCTGAGGTTCTCATTGTGTGCGTTGATCCACTCTTAATGAAGCCACGTGCGCTTCCCAAGTCTATTGTCGCGGAGTTTAAGCAGTGACTGACATGAATATCCTTGATTTGTTCCTGAAGGCGAGCCTTCTGGTTAAACTTATCATGTTGATTTTGATTGGTTTTTCTATCGCTTCCTGGGCTATCATTATTCAGAGAACGCGTATCCTTAACTCGGCCGCGCGTGAAGCTGAAGCGTTCGAGGACAAATTCTGGTCCGGGATCGAGCTGTCCCGTTTGTACCAGGAGAGCCAGGGGCGTCGCGATAACCTGACCGGTTCGGAACAAATCTTCTACAGCGGTTTCAAAGAATTTGCGCGCCTGCATCGGGCCAACAGCCATGCGCCGGAAGCGATTGTCGAAGGGGCATCGCGCGCGATGCGTATTTCGATGAACCGCGAGCTGGAAACGCTGGAAACCCATATCCCGTTCCTCGGCACCGTAGGCTCCATCAGCCCGTATATCGGTCTGTTCGGTACTGTCTGGGGGATTATGCATGCCTTTATCGCCCTTGGCGCGGTGAAGCAGGCCACCCTGCAGATGGTGGCGCCAGGTATCGCCGAAGCGCTGATCGCCACCGCGATCGGTCTGTTCGCCGCGATCCCGGCGGTCATGGCGTACAACCGCCTGAACCAGCGCGTGAACAAGCTTGAACTGAACTACGACAACTTTATGGAAGAGTTCACCGCTATTCTGCACCGTCAGGCCTTTACCACCAGCGAAAGCAATAAGGGGTAAGCCATGGCCAGAGCACGTGGACGCGGACGTCGCGAACTGAAGTCCGAGATCAACATCGTTCCGCTGCTGGATGTCCTGCTGGTACTGCTGCTGATCTTTATGGCAACGGCGCCCATCATTACGCAGAGCGTGGAAGTCGATCTGCCGGACGCCACGGAATCGCAAGCGGTGAAAAGCAATGACGATCCGCCGGTGATTGTGGAAGTCTCCGGGGTAGGGCAGTACAGCGTGAAAGTGGGGCAGGAGACGCTGTCCCAGCTGCCGCCGGAGCAGGTGATTGCCGAAGCGAAGCGTCGTCTTGAAGCCAATGAGAAAACGGTATTCCTGATCGGCGGTGCGAAAGACGTCCCTTACGATGAAATTATTAAAGCGCTGAACCTGTTGCATAGTGCAGGGGTTAAATCGGTCGGCTTGATGACCAAACCTATTTAATCGCTTCAGGTATGTGCGTCCGCGTGGCGTCCGATGGTGGGTATCGCTCGCCGTCGGCGTGCATCGCGGGTACAGGCGAACAGTTTTTGGGAACCGATAGTGTCAAAGGCAACCGAACAAAACGACAAGCTTAAACGAGCGATCATCATTTCAGTCGCGCTGCACATCATTCTGATCGCGCTGCTGATCTGGAGTTCGTTTGACGAGCATCTGGATGCCTCTGCCGGCGGCGGCGGGGGATCGTCCATTGATGCCGTCATGGTCGATCCGGGGGCGGTGGTAAATAACTATAACCGTCAGCAACAGCAGCAGGCCAGCGCACGTCGCGCCGCTGAGCAGCGTGAAAAACAGGCGCAGCAGCAGGCGGAAGAGTTACGTGAGAAACAGGCAGCGGAACAGGAACGGCTGAAACAGCTCGAACAGGAACGGCTGCAGGCGCAGGAAGCGGCGAAAGAAGCGAAGGAACAGCAGAAGCAGGCTGAGGAAGCGGCTGCCAAGGCTGCCGCGGCGGCGAAAGCCAAAGCGGATGCGCAGGCTAAAGAAGCGCAGGAAGCGGCTGCCAAAGCGGCTGCCGACGCAAAAGCGAAGGCGGATGCCCAGGCAAAAGCGGCTGAGCTGGCAGCGGCTAAAGCCGCCGCGAAGGCGGCAGCCGATGCGAAGAAACAGGCGGAAGCCGAAGCGGCGAAAGCCGCAGCAGAAGCGCAGAAGAAAGCGGAAGCGGCAGCGGCGAAAAAAGCGCAGCAGGAAGCAGAGAAGAAGGCCCAGCAGGAAGCGGCTAAGCAAGCTGCGGCTGAAAAAGCGGCAGCAGAAAAAGCCGCCGAAAAAGCCGCTGAGAAAGCTGCCGCCCAAAAAGCGGCCGCAGAGAAGGCCGCCGCCGAAAAAGCCGCCGCAGCTGAAAAAGCGGCGGCAGCCAAAGCGGCTGCGGCAGAGAAGGCAGCGGCCGATAAAGCGGCCAAAGCGGCAGCAGCAAAAGCGGCGGCAGCGAAGAAAGCGGCTGCCGCGAAAGAAGCGGACGGCGTTGACGACCTGCTTGGCGATCTGAGTTCGGGTAAGAATGCGCCTAAAACAGGCGGAGGAGCCAAAGGAAACAATGCCTCTGCTGCCGGGAGTGGTAATACTAAAAACAGTGCCTCGGGGGCTGATATCAATAACTATGCCGGGCAGATAAAGTCGGCGATTGAAAGTAAGTTTTATGACGCATCGTCCTATGCAGGCAAAACATGTACCTTGCGTATCAAACTTGCTCCTGACGGCCTGTTGTTAAATATACAGTCCGAAGGTGGTGATCCTGCTCTGTGCCAGGCCGCTCTTGCCGCAGCCCGGCAGGCTAAGTTCCCGAAACCACCTAGCCAGGCAGTATATGAAGTCTTCAAAAATGCGCCACTGGACTTCAAACCTCAGTGATATTTTTCCCCGTGCAAACGGGGAAAAACAATCTATGGTAGTCACAGGGTTTTGGTAGTTTTGTATATTTGAGTTTGTTAACATTCTGCTAAATTATCGTGGGCTTTCCGCCCGGATAAGGGAGATATGATGAAGCAGGCATTACGAGTAGCATTTGGTTTTTTAATGCTGTGGGCGGCGGTGCTGCACGCAGAAGTACGTATCGAGATCACCCAGGGGGTGGACTCGGCACGCCCTATCGGCGTGGTACCGTTCCAGTGGGCCGGCCAGGGCGCTGCGCCTGAAGATGTTGGTGGTATCGTGGCAGCTGACCTGCGCAACAGTGGTAAATTCAACCCGCTGGATCGCTCGCGTCTGCCGCAGCAGCCGACCAGTGCCCAGGAAGTGCAGCCTGCTGCCTGGTCTGCGCTGGGTATCGACGCCGTGGTCGTCGGTCAGGTCACGTCAAACCCGGATGGTTCTTATCAGGTAGCATATCAGCTGGTGGATACCGGCGGTGCGCCGGGTACAACGCTGGCGCAAGGCTCTTTTAAAGTCACTAAACAGTACCTGCGCTACGCAGCGCACGCTGCCAGCGACGCGGTATTTGAGAAGCTGACCGGCATCAAGGGCGCCTTCCGTACCCGTATCGCCTACGTGGTGCAGAAAAACGGCGGCCAGTTCCCTTACGAACTGCGCGTGTCCGACTACGATGGTTACAACCAGTTCCTTGTTCACCGTTCCTCCCAGCCGCTGATGTCCCCGGCCTGGTCTCCGGACGGTTCTAAACTGGCTTACGTGACCTTTGAAAGTGGTCGTTCTGCGCTGGTGGTTCAGACCCTGGCGAACGGCGCTGTGCGTCAGATCGCCTCCTTCCCGCAGCACAACGGCGCGCCGGCGTTCTCTCCGGATGGCTCTAAGTTGGCCTTCGCGCTGTCGAAAACCGGTAGCCTGAACCTGTACGTGATGGATCTGGGCTCCGGTCAGATTCGTCAGGTGACTAACGGTCGCAGCAACAACACCGAACCAAGCTGGTTCCCGGACAGCCAGAACCTGGCCTTCACCTCTGACCAGGCCGGTCGTCCGCAGGTGTATAAAGTCAACATCAATGGCGGCACGCCGCAGCGTATCACCTGGGAAGGTTCACAGAACCAGGACGCCGACGTGAGCGCGGATGGTAAAACCATGGTAATGGTCAGCTCGGCCGGCGGTCAGCAGCACATTGCCAAACAAGATCTGGAAGCGGGTGGTGTACAGGTTCTGTCATCAACGTTTTTAGACGAAACGCCAAGTCTGGCACCTAACGGCACTATGGTAATCTACAGCTCTTCTCAGGGGATGGGATCCGTGCTGAATCTGGTTTCTACAGATGGGCGTTTCAAAGCGCGTCTTCCGGCAACTGATGGACAGGTAAAATCGCCTGCCTGGTCGCCGTATCTGTGATAATAAATAATTGATTATTAAAGGAATCAAAGAAATGCAACTGAACAAAGTGCTGAAAGGGCTGATGATCGCTCTGCCGGTTATGGCAATCGCGGCATGTTCTTCTAACAAGAACGCCAGCAACGACCAGAGCGGTGAAGGCATGCTGGGTGCCGGCACTGGTATGGACGCTAACGGTAACGGCGGCAACATGTCTTCTGAAGAGCAAGCTCGTCTGCAGATGCAGCAGCTGCAACAGAACAACATCGTTTACTTCGATCTGGACAAGTACGATATCCGTTCTGACTTCGCTGCCATGCTGGACGCGCATGCGAACTTCCTGCGCAGCAACCCGTCCTACAAAGTGACTGTAGAAGGTCACGCGGATGAGCGCGGTACGCCGGAATACAACATCGCTCTGGGTGAGCGTCGTGCTAACGCCGTTAAGATGTATCTGCAGGGCAAAGGTGTTTCTGCCGATCAGATCTCCATCGTTTCTTACGGTAAAGAAAAACCAGCAGTACTGGGTCATGACGAAGCGGCATATGCCAAAAACCGTCGCGCCGTACTGGTTTACTAAGAGAATTGCATGAGCAGTAACTTCAGACATCATTTATTGAGTCTGTCGTTACTGGTTGGCATAGCGGCCCCCTGGGCCGCTTTTGCTCAGGCGCCAATCAGTAGTGTCGGCTCAGGCTCGGTCGAAGACCGCGTCACTCAACTCGAGCGTATTTCCAATGCTCACAGCCAGCTTTTAACCCAACTCCAGCAACAACTCTCTGATAACCAGACTGACATTGATTCTCTCCGTGGCCAGATCCAGGAGAACCAATATCAGCTGAATCAGATCGTTGAGCGCCAGAAGCAGATTCTGCTGCAGATAGATAGTCTGAGCAGCGGCGGCGCAGCGGCAGCATCAGGTACGCAGGCTCCATCGTCTTCCGGCGATCAGAGCGCGGCTGCTACCAGCGCAGCGCCAGCGGCCTCGTCAGGCGCCCCGGCGATGACCGGCGATGCGAACACCGATTACAATGCGGCCATTGCCCTGGTGAAGGATGCTTCACGCCAGGATGACGCAATGGTGGCGTTTCAGAACTTCGTTAAAAAGTACCCGGATTCAACTTATCAGCCGAACGCCAACTATTGGCTCGGACAGTTGAATTACAATAAGGGGAAAAAAGACGATGCGGCGTTTTACTTCGCCTCGGTGGTGAAGAACTACCCGAAATCGCCAAAAGCGCCTGACGCCATGTTTAAGGTCGGCGTGATCATGCAGGACAAGGGTGATACCGCGAAAGCGAAAGCGGTTTACCAGCAGGTGATCAGTAAATTCCCCGGCACCGACGGTGCGAAACAAGCGCAAAAACGTCTTAATGCTCTTGGTTGATTACGGCATGACCAGAAATCGCGTTATTTCTGGTCTTGTCGCCTGAATCACCAGCAGTTAAGTGATCTTTATCGAAATTTTAGTTGCGCTGAATTCTGAAATCAGTAATATATGCCGCCGTTGCCAAGGGATATCAAACAAGCCCAAAGCGATGCCAGAGTGGGTCGTTAGCTCAGTTGGTAGAGCAGTTGACTTTTAATCAATTGGTCGCAGGTTCGAATCCTGCACGACCCACCAATGTAAAAAGGCGCCCTAAAGGCGCCTTTTTGCTATGCGC
>ENA-OPVU01000418-OPVU01000418.1-human-gut-metagenome-genome-assembly--contig:-NODE-418-length-29364-cov-1.850524_pt1 | contig 29364 bp, 20 predicted proteins | sample MGYA00241497_ERZ501986 | MGnify/ENA primary metagenome ERZ501986 (study PRJEB25962, sample SAMEA2042995) | human gut metagenome | biome: human gut; feature: human-associated habitat; material: faeces...
GACAGGATTACGGTTTTCGTCTCAGACAGGCTTATGTGAATGCCCGCGGCTTTTTAGTCGGACAGACTTGGAGTACCTTTGTGGATCCCGCAGCAGCTCCTCCTACAATCGATTATGAAGGTCCAAATGGTATGACTAGTGTGCGTAATGTTATGTTGCGTTATACTCTTGATTTAAGTAAACATTGGCAGGTGGCACTGGCGGCCGAAGCACCTTCGGTGACTTATACGCTAAGTGATGGTAACAATATGGCTATTCGTCAGCGTATGCCCGATATTCCGTTTTATGTCCAGTATGGTTGGAACGAAGGGAACAATCATATACGAGTTTCTGGTCTTATACGAGGTTTGTCCTATCGGGATTTGATGGCCTCTCGAAATAAATCTGTTTTGGGTTGGGCCGTGCAACTTTCGGGATTAGCTAATATTACACCGAAGGTAATGCTGTATTATCAAGGGGTTTATGGACGAGGATACGATAGATACTTGAACGGTTTGAACGGGAAGGGTTTCGATTTGATTCCAGATCCCAATAATCAAGGGAAACTTTATGCACCAGAAACATTAGGCTATGTGGCTGGCATACGGTATTCATTCTCTCAAAAATTCTTTATTTCGGCATCTTATAGTCAAAGTAGATTATACAGCAAAACCGGGTCGCTCTCGGAAAATTCCTATCGATATGCTCAATATATTGTCGGGAACGCTTTTTATAATTTAACTCCCGATTGTAGTATTGGACTTGAATATCTTTATGGTCGTCGTTCCAATATGAATAGGGAAGATGGTCAGGCCAATCGAATCAATGCAATGATTCAATATAATTTCTGAAAAAGGGGAATTATTGTTGAGCCCGTTCTCTTTGTTTAGCGATAGTGAAGAGGGAACGGGCTTTGTTGTGCAATGTCATGAATCGCGTTTGAATCGTGGTTTTTCTGATAAAAATATTGTTCGCCATGTAAAAAGTGTTATTTTTGCATGGCGATTATATAATTGGGCCATTATTTAGAAACAGAGCACATAATGAGATATTTGTATTTGACGTTTTTTATGATACTTCTTTGGGGGATAACGTCTTGTTCTTCTTCGAAGAATGTTCCCTATATGGTTGATATTGAAGATATACCTGCCGAAGTATTGAATGCTGCGACGGTTCAGTCTTCTCCTGTTTTAGCTCCGGGGGATATTATAGATATATCGGTAGTGGCTAAGAATCAAGAGGTTGTTATCCCGTTTAACAAGAGGTTGATGCAAGGAGAAGCTTATCTGCGAGGAAATGCATCGAAAGCCGTTGAATATTATTTGATTGATCAGGCGGGTAATATCGATTTCCCGGTGATTGGGCGTATTCACGTAGCGGGAAAAAGTAAGATGGAGGTAGAACATTTGATTCAAGAACTCCTTTATCCCGAATATCTGAATGAACTACCCCAAGTGACTGTGTGGATACAAAACTTTTCTATATCGGTATTAGGAGATGTGAATAGACCGGGATTGTTTACCATAGAAAACGAACGAGTGAGTATATTGGATGCGATCGCTTTGGCCGGAGATTTGGCTATAACAGGTCGCCGGGATAATGTGCTGTTGGTGAGGGTAAACTCAGATGGAACTAAGAGTATAGCGAGAATAAATTTGAATGATAAGAATTTGATATCTTCGCCTTATTTTTATTTACAGCAGAATGATGTATTGTATGTTCAACCAAACAAATCCAAAGCCAATTCTGCTGTTGTCGTACCTCCTACGACTTCATTGATTTTTAGTGCGACTTCAATTTTATTGACTATCGCTAACCTTATTATTACAGCTTGGAGTATTTCGAAATAAAAGTTTTATGGAAGATAAGCAGAATACATCTGTGAAAAATGCATCGGAAGAGGCATTTGATGTTACGGGCTTCTTTTTGGAATGTATTTCATATTGGAAATGGTTTGTGGCCAGCGTGGTCGTACTTGCTGTGGCGGTAATGTTTTATTGTTTTAGGCAGACTCCGGTTTATGAAGTCACATCTGCAGTATATATTCAAGACAATAAAGGAGATAACAGCAATATATTATTGGAAAGCCTAGGACTATCTTCCTATAAGAAAAATATAGATAATGAAATAGAAGTCTTACGTTCGAAAAATCAGATTACAGATGTCGTCGAAGCTCTTAATTTGTACACGTCTTATTCTTGGAATTCTTTTTTGAGAAATGTTCCATTGTATGAAGAGACTCCGATAGAAGCAGTTCTTGATTCGATTGATGTGCGTTCGTTAAAGGCTTCTTTGAATATTAGAATAAAACCGCAAAACGGAGTATTCCATTTGGAGGTGAAGACTCGAAATGTGAGGGGCGATGAGGTAGAAATTTGTAACACTACGGTCGAAACTTTTCCATATTCCATACCTTTTCACAAGGGATTTATCCGACTAAGATATACTGGCGATACGATTCCTACCGTGGATAAAACGTTGAATATATCTTTATCGAATCCGAGAAGCGTGAGTAAGTCTATTGCCGGAAATTTGACAGTGGCTTTTGCTTCGAAAGATGCAACGATTTTGAAGGTCGTATACCGAACTCCGGTAATAAAAGCGGGTGAGGATTTTATAAAAACACTGGTCGATTTTTATAATATCGATGCGGCCAAGCAAAAAAATCAAGGGACTGAAAAAACGCAACAGTTTATTGATGCTCGTTTGGATTCTATTTCAAAAGATTTATCGGTTGTAGAGGCGCGAGTAGAAGAATATCGCCGTCATAATAATTTGATTGATATTTCGTCTGAGGCGAAATTATATTTGGAGCAAACCGGATTTACCGATGAGAAGTTGGCTGAGTTGGAGTTGCAGAAAAGTCTTGTCGATTATGTAGAGAAATTTTTATCGATACCTCAAAATGAATATATGCCCATTCCTGCGTTGGGAATTGACGATAAAGATTTAGCTAAATTAATAGGAGAATATAATAAAAGTCTGCAACAACGAGAAAGATTATTGCATTCATCATCGGAATCCAATCCTGTTATCGTTGAGTTGACGAGAGATATACAGACTCAAAGGTCATTGGTACTGAAAGGTGTCGAAAGCATTCGTAAAGGAGTAGAAATTAAAAAGAGAGATTTATCCCGTCAGGATAAGATTATCGAAGACAAGATTAAGAACGTACCTCAATACGAGCGGGAATTATCCGATATTATGCGTCAGCAAAGGATAAAGGATAATCTGTATGTATTCTTGTTGGAAAAAAGAGAAGAGAATGCATTGGCCAAAAGTATGACCGTACCGGTAGCACGCATTATCGACGATCCGGATTCTACGGGAGAACCAGTTTCTCCTAAGAAAATATTGCTGCTTTGTGCTGCTGTTTTATTGGGCGTTTTGTTGCCGGCATTTGTGATTTACCTCAGAATGTTGTTATTCCCTGTGTTGAAAGATAAGAAAATGCTAGAACGTCTTACTTCCATACCTGTTTTGGCTGAGATATCTAAGAAGCCGGGAAATAAATTTTTTGTGGTTGAGAAAAAGAGTGTGGAGCCCATTGCCGAACTATTCCGATTGTTGAGGAATAATTTACAGTTTGTCCTTACTGGTCCAGAGAAAAAGGTGATAGCGGTAACATCGTCGGTAATGCATGAAGGAAAGACATTCGTTTCTTGCAATATGGCTTTGAGTTTTGCCCTAACGGGAAAACGGGTGCTTCTGATAGGTGTGGATATACGACGTCCTCGTTTGGCTCAGCATTTCCAAATGTCCAATATGAGGGGTGTTACTACCTATTTGTCGGGTGGAGATTCTGATCTTTCGGCTCTTATTCAATCTTCTGGAATTGATTCTAATTTGGACGTTTTGCCGGCAGGGCCTGTTCCTCCTAATCCGAACGAATTGTTGATGAGTTCTCGTTTTGAGCAGTTGGTCGATTATGCACGATCCCATTATGATTATGTGATTTTGGATACAGCACCATTGGGTATGGTATCCGATTCATTTTTGTTGACCCGGGCTATCGATGTGGTTATTTATGTAGCGAGGGCTAACTATACGAATAAAGCGTCGATCGAGATGTTGAATGCATGGATTGACAATAAGCGTATCAATGTGCCGGTTTATCTTATTTTGAATGATGTGAATATGAATTCAAGGACTTATTCATATCGCCAATATGGTAGCGGAAAATATGGTTATGGATATGCTTCTTCGCGGTCGGAATATGTTATTCCGTGGTATAAACGTTTGTTCAGAAAAAGTGATAGTTAATAGAAATGATTTTGAGTATAAAAGAACGGGAAAGAATTTTATTCTTTCCCGTTCTTTTATTGGATTTGGTGAATCATCGAGTTAACTGAGCTGCCATTTCTTGTGCAAGGTTTCTACATTGCTCCTTTATAGCCGGAGTAATGCTTTGTTTCATTTCTATACAGCAGGGGATAGTTTCCCATTTCATGGATTCGGCGAATGCGGCGAGGTGTTTTACTGCCGCACCGGCCCAAGTGAAAGAACCGAAATAGGCAAACGTGCGATTCTTGATATCCCGTGTAGCAATCATTTCGGTGAGGGTTTCGACTGCCGGAAATAATCTGTTAGAATAAGTAGGGCTGCCTATAATGAGCCCCCGGTAGCGGAATATGTTTTGGAGGATATACGATGGGTCTTCGTGGGAAACATTGTGGAGTACAATCTCTTTGATTCCGTTGGCTGCTAGTTCACGAGCTATTTCTTCGGCCATCTGTTCGGTATGCCCGTACATACTGCCATAAGCGATAACAACACCCGGTTCACCTTCATATCGGCTTAGGCGATCATAAATGCCAATGACTTTGGTTATTTCTTTTTCCCATATGGGTCCGTGTGTGGAACAAATCGTTTTGATTTCTATGTCGGATAGTTTTTTCAGTGCCGTTTGTACGGCTGGCCCGTATTTCCCCACGATATTGGAGTAGTAACGCACCATCTCGCTCCAATACTTATCCGTGTTTAATTGACTGTCTGTAATGCCTCCGTCCAAAGTACCGAAGCAGCCGAAGGCATCCCCTGAAAAAATCAATTTGTCTTCGTTAACGTAGGTCATCATTGTCTCGGGCCAATGAACCATCGGCGTAAGATGAAATGTGAGAGTCCTTTTCCCGATAGACAAGGATTCTCCGTTTTTAATACAAAGAGTATTGTCGTCTATTCCATAATATCCTTTGACCATTTCGAGGGTTTTGACATTGCCTACAATTGTCATTTGAGGATATTTTTGACGAATAAATTGTATCGAGGCAGAATGATCCGGTTCCATGTGGTTGATTATGAGATAATCTATTTTCCCGTCCCCGATAATCTCGGCTATGTTGTCGAGTAGTCTATCGGTATAAGCGGCATCCACGGTATCTATTAATACATTTTTTTTATCGGTTATCAAGTAAGCATTATAGGATACTCCGTATGGAAGCGGCCAAAGATTTTCGAATTTATATTTACACCGGTCATTTACTCCTACATAATGTATACCATTTGTAATTTCTGTTATCTTCATAATCGTATAATTAATTTGATATTTGATGATAGTCCTCTTGTTTGTAGATTATCGCTTATTTGAAAATGATTCCAAAAATACGAAAAAATAGAAATCTTTGGGAAGTTCAAAATTTATTTTTTCCTTTGTAATAGAAAACCTTAAATGGTTATATAGTTTATTAACAAATTTGCTAATAGGTGCATATTGTACCAGAAAAACATTAAAATCATGAAAAAGTATTTGGCAGAGATGGTGGGTACTATGGTACTCGTGTTGATGGGTTGTGGAAGTGCTGTATTTGCGGGCAATATAGCAGCTGCTTGCGGTGCGGGAGTAGGAACGTTGGGCGTTGCTATGGCATTCGGCCTTTCTGTGATTGCTATGGCTTATACGATTGGCGGTATATCGGGTTGCCACATCAATCCGGCTATTACGTTGGGTGTATGGTTGTCTAAACGAATGAACGGGAAGGATGCCGCCATGTATATGGTCTTTCAGATAATCGGAGCGATTATTGGATCGTCTATTATTTATGCTTTGGTTTCTACGGGCGGTTCATCGGGAGTGACTACGACGGGAGCCAATAGTTTTGGAGACGGAGAAATGTTACAGGCATTCATCGCCGAGACAATCTTTACGTTTATTTTTGTATTGGTGGTATTGGGTGCGACCGATGAGAAAAAAGGAGCGGGCAATTTCGCAGGATTGGCTATCGGTCTTACTTTGGTGTTGGTTCATATTGTGTGTATCCCTATTACGGGAACATCGGTAAATCCCGCTCGTAGTATTGCTCCGGCTCTGTTTGCAGGAGGAGAAGCTCTTTCACAGTTGTGGTTGTTCATTGTAGCGCCGTTTTTCGGAGCTGCGTTGTCTGCAATGGTTTGGAAAGGACTGATGGGTGACAATAAGGAATAATATAGTTTTTCTACGATAAAATAAAGGGGCTGCCTCTCAGGCAGCCCCTTTATTTTATGGATTGTAAAAAACGATGCCTTTAATATATAACCCTCCAATTTCTTGCGGGTTGTTCATATAGCCGTCCAAAGACAGAGGAAGTATGTATGTATTGTTGCCTCGGAAAGACCAAACTGTGTCGTTGGGATTTACTTTGTAGTTTTGTTTTTTTAGTAGGTCGACTAGCGGATAAACGGCGACAACGGTACTGTCTGGCCCCAATATTTCTACATTGCCGTTGTTCGTTCGGATATTTGAATTTTCATCGAAAAACAGGGCGTATTGGTAATCTTTTATATTTATGTTTTTGCCTTCGTAAGAATCCGATTGGTAGTAGGAAAAATAGATGCGATGATTTTCCTGTGAGCGATTCAATGCAGATGTTATCCCTTGTGTGAGTTTGGAAAATTGCATCGAGGAAACGGAATCGGTGAACCAGACTTGTATATCTTTTGCCCCATAATTCTCTGTGAGATAGAGAAGGTCGTCTTGTAGTCGGGTGGCATCGATAGAGTCGAGCTGGGTGCATTGGGTTTCTAAACTGTCGAATGTAAGTAGATTGTTTGTCCCGAGTTTGTTATTTTGAATGAGTGTATCTATCCGCTTGTGCATGGTATACCGGGTAATTTCGCTGAATCTCCACGGACCGATTGATGAGATGAGGAAAAGAAGAATAAATGAGATGAACGGGATTTTTATTTTTTTACCAGATGTAAAAATGGTATACAAGGCAGTCGTATAGCACCAAAAGTTGAGCAGCAGTATGTATAGGCGGTTAGTCGTGATACCATAGTCTTGAAAGCGGATAGTCATTAAGATTAATAGTGGGAGAAGCAGTATACCGAACCACTGCCTGAAAAATTTCAGGGGACGATTCTCTTGTGGGCATAACGGATATAGCATAAAAAGTGTGATTGCTCCGCCTATGGTGAGAATGGAGACCAGTGCGGAGACCCAACCATCGGGAAGTTGCCACTGAATTATGATTTTTATTAAATAGGCATAAAGGATTGTTCCGTAGAGTATGAGGAGGGGTAATAGTATATATAAACCTAGAATTTTCCATGCTTGGGCAAACGGACGCACCTTTGTTTCGGTTGTCGAGGCGATAGGAATGTTGCCTAGCAGATAGAAAGGAAAGAACAAGGTATAGCAAAGCACATGTATGTTTGAATACATCTCGCTTTTGAATTCACAGCCGAACAGAGTATCGATAGAAAATAACGCCAGAGAGAGGCCGGCTGCCAAGACCGATGTAAAAAGTAGGCCTGTTAGTATTTGGATACACAACAGATAGGAGAAATTCCAAAAAGAGGTATCGGTGTCCTTTTTCAAAAAGGCAGCCCAAAATAAGGACGAAAAAAATGTTACGATAGGAGCTATGAAAGCAAGTGTTCCGAAGAAATGTTCGGGAGTATCGTTCGAAAGATAGCCATACAAGCTCCATAATAGTACAGCGAGTAGGGATACCGAATGTCGTATAGTGGGGTTCAAGCGGTTCTCGAAGCCGAGGACGATACTTACAGCGAGGGGTAATGCACCTACCCATACGTACCAATAAACGGGTTCGTAGAGTATACTTCCTTTTACTTGCTCATAGGGGAGGTTGACGAGTAATAGCAGAGAAATACACAACCCTATTGTTGCTGTCGCTGCGACTGGAAATCGTTTGAACGCATTCAAAAGGGTTTCGGTGATGGATTGCCAACGAACGGTTTTTATTCTGTCGAGCATAGTTGAATGATGTTGTTGGTGAAGAATGAATCCCCTAAGTACATGAGTTGGTAAGAACTTACTTAGGGGATTCGGAAATATGTCAACAATGTTATTTATTGACTCTGAACTTGTCAATGCTGTCTTTTAGGTATCCGACCGATTGTCGGGCGGCAGCGATACCAGCATTGATGTTCGCTTCGGAGGTTTGGGCTCCCATTTTTTTCGGAGTGAAGAATATTCGGTTGCCGAATTTCTCTTTTAAAGTGTCGGCAATAGTGGGTGCAACATCGGCTACATAGTGAAAATCGGTACGATCTTCGAGTATGCGTGCCAGATCTTCTTCATATATCACCTCTTTACGCGCCGTGTTGATAAGAAGAGCTCCTTTGGGCATAAGCGAAAGCAACGAGTAGTTGATCGATTGCTTCGTTTCGGCCGTAGCCGGGATATGCAGCGATACGAATTGACATGTTTTATAAAGCTCTTCGGCCGATGCGACAGGCGTTACACCGTCTTTTTTCATCACATCGTCGGGGCAATAAGGATCGAATGCATAAACTTCCATGTCGAATCCTTTGGCGATACGAGCCACATTACGTCCTACTTGTCCGTAAGCATGGATTCCCAGTTTTTTTCCTTTCAATTCCGTACCCGATGTTCCGTTGAAATGATTTCGTATCATTAAGATAGTCATACCGAATACGAGCTCGGCCACAGCGTTGGAGTTTTGTCCGGGGGTGTTCATTACACATACTCCTTTGGTCGCCGCGTTGAGGTCGATATTGTCATAACCCGCTCCGGCACGTACTACGATTTTTAATTTTGGGGCAGCGTCAAAAACTTCGGCATCGACGATGTCGCTGCGCACGATGAGGCCGTCAACATCTTCGACTGCTTTTAGTAGAGCGGCCTTATCGGGGTATTTTTCCAAAAGAACCATTTCGACACCTGCGTTGTCGAGAACTTCTTTGATTCCATTTACTGCAACAGCGGCAAACGGCTTTTCAGTAGCAACTAATACTTTCATGGCTTTTCTATATTAGTGTTTCTTCTCAAATTCTTTCATGGTAGCTACGAGGGCTTCGACACTCGATTTAGGCATAGCATTATAAATGGAAGCTCTGAATCCACCTACCGAACGGTGTCCTTTAATACCCACCATGCCTTGAGAGGAAGCAAATTCGATAAATTCACTTTCGAGGTCTTTGTATTCTTCTTTCATAACGAAGCAGACATTCATGATGGAGCGATCTTCGTGAGCTGCTGTTCCGACGAAAATTTTACTGGAATCGATAGCATCGTAGAGGATTGCTGCTTTTTCCAAATCACGTTTTTCCATCTCTTTGATACCACCCATCTCCTTATAATATTTCAAGGTCTGCAATGCCGAGTAGATGGGGAGACAAGGAGGCGTATTGAACATCGACCCTTTTTTGATGTGGGTACGATAGTCGAGCATGGTGGGGATAGCCCGGTCTACATGTCCGAGAGCATCTTCTTTGACAATCACGATAGTAACTCCGGCAGGGGCTAAATTTTTTTGAGCTCCGGCGTAGATGACGTTATATTTGGAAACGTCGATAGGTCGGGAGAAAATATCGGAAGACATATCGGCTACAAGAGGTACATTTACGTCTGGGTCAAATCGCATTTCTGTTCCGTATATCGTGTTGTTGGAGGTAAAGTGGAAATAATCAACATCATCGGGGACAGTATATCCTTTGGGGATATAAGAGAAGTTGGCTTCTTTCGAAGAAGCGACGACATCTACTTCTCCGAACAATTTAGCTTCTTTGATTGCATTTACAGCCCATGTTCCGGTTTCGAGGTAAGCAGCTTTACGGTTCAACAAATTATATGGAACCATACAGAATTGCATGCTGGCCCCTCCACCTAAAAATAGGACATCATATCCGGCAGGGACTTCGAGCAACTCTTTTACTAGGGTTTTAGCTTCTTCGATAACCGCTGTAAATTCTTTGCTACGATGTGAAATTTCCAACAGAGACAGACCTGTATCTGCGAAATTAAGAACGGCATCCGCTGTGTTTTTAATGGTGTATTCGCTCAGAATAGAAGGGCCTGCATAGAAATTGTGCTTCTTCATAACGATCTTTGTTTAGTAGTTTGGTATAATTTGGTTTTGATAGATTACAAAAGTAATTCTTTTTTTCTTAGTTTTTCTGTGCTTTGAAATATTTTGTTACAAAAATTTACAAAATGACGGCTATTTGTTAGCCCGAGATAGCATTTCGACAGATTATTTGTATCGGTCTTTCCATAGCTTGTTTAGATGATCTTTCAGCTTGTTCTCCGCAACGTTATCCTGAGGCTTCCACCAATTATTGTCTTTCAACTCGTTTGGTAAATATTGCTGATTGACGAAGTTACCCGTATAATCGTGTGCATATTTGTAATTTTTTCCATACTCCAACTCTTTCATCAATTGTGTCGGTGCATTCCTAAGATGTAACGGAACAGGAAGGTTTCCTGTTGCTTTTACCGTTTCCAGTGCTTGATTTATCGCCATGTAGGCCGAATTGCTTTTGGGTGAACTAGCCAGATAGATTGTCGTTTCGGCCATGATAATGCGGCTCTCCGGCCACCCTATATTTTGTACAGCATCGAAGCAAGCGTTGGCTAAAAGCAAGGCATTGGGGTTTGCCAGTCCTACATCTTCGGAAGCCAATATAACCAATCGTCGTGCGATGAAAGCGGGGTCTTCACCTCCTTCGACCATGCGGGCAAGCCAATAGATTGCGGCATCCGGATCGCTGCCACGTATGGATTTGATAAATGCCGATATGATATCGTAGTGCATTTCGCCGTTTTTGTCGTAGGCGGCAGGATTTTGTTGTAACCGTTCCGTTACAATCGCATCGTCGATGATTATTTTTTCGTTCTCTCCGACCGCTTGGGATACGAGATCGATGATATTTAGCAGCTTTCGGGCATCCCCTCCTGAATAACGAAATAGAGCATCGGTCTCTTTTACTTCTATATCGCGTTCTTTCAGATAAGTATCGGAATGTATAGCTCTGTCGAGCAGTAGCTGCAAGTGCTTTACTTCGAGTGATTTGAGGACATATACCTGACAACGGGAGAGCAAGGGGCGTATTACTTCGAAAGAGGGATTCTCGGTCGTTGCTCCGATGAGCGTCACCGTACCGTATTCGACCGCGCCGAGGAGAGAGTCTTGCTGTGATTTACTGAACCGGTGGATTTCATCGATAAACAATATGGGACGTACTTTGGAAAAAATATTGGCTTTGCATCGGTCTATTACTTCGCGAACTTCTTTTACGCCGGATTGTACGGCACTCAATGTGAAGAACGGTGCTTGTAATTGTTGCGATATGATGTGGGCCAGAGTTGTTTTTCCAACACCCGGAGGCCCCCAAAGAATGAAAGACGAAATTTTACCCGCATCGATCATACGCCGCAGTACGGCTCCCGGTCCTACCAGATGTTCCTGTCCGATGTATTCGTCTAAGTTTTTGGGCCTTAGTCTTTCTGCCAGAGGTTGTAACATAAATTACTTGTTTCTGTTGATACAAATATACTTGTTTTGGACCGTTTTTGCAAGGAAAGAAACGGAAAGATAGAGCCGTTTATGAGAAGTATGAAAATCGGCTGGTTTTTGGAGTAATAAGTAAAAAACTGTTATCTTTATTCCGCAAATTTAATTAGATATGTCATGAAGAGACTTTTTCTTTTTTTCTTGTTAATTGGATATTGGTCGGTAGTAAGAGCTTCGGATACGGTTTTTATAAAAGAGGCACAAGTCCCCATTTTGATAGAACGGCAGGATAATCTATTATTTTATCTTCGATTCGATGCACGAGACAGCCGAATGCTTGATGGAGTAACAGTAGATTTGTCGAGGTGTAAAAATCTCGACGATATTCAATCTGTGAAGCTCTATTATGGTGGAACAGAAGCCCGTCAAGAGGAAGATAAGAATCGATTTGCTCCGGTTAGTTATATTTCGAGTTTCAGTCCCGGTAAGACATTGTCGGCATATCCTTCTTATTCGATAAAATGTGCCGAGGAATCGAATGTGTCTGAGTCGGTGGTTTTGAAATGTAATTACAAATTATTTCCGGGAGTTAATTTCTTTTGGGTGAGTTTGCAGGTGAAACCCGGTACATCTCTTTTATCTAAGGTGACGGCAGATTTGAGTTCTGTGACAATAGACGGGAAAGAGGCTGTTTGTAAAAAAATGTCGCCCGACGGTATTGTACACCGCATGGGAGTAGGCGTTCGTCATGCTGGTAACGACGGTGTTTCGGCGTTTCGTATTCCCGGATTGGTCACTACGAATAAAGGTACATTGTTGGGTGTGTACGATGTGCGTTATAACAGTAGCGTGGATCTGCAAGAACATGTAGATGTTGGATTGAGCCGTAGTACCGATGGCGGGAGAACATGGGAGAAAATGAGATTGCCGCTTTCTTTCGGAGAGACCGGAGGCTTGCCGGCTGCCCAAAATGGGGTAGGAGACCCTTCTATCTTGGTTGATACAAAGACAAATACAGTGTGGATTGTCGCGGCGTGGACACACGGTATGGGGAATCAACGGGCATGGTGGAGTTCACAGCCGGGAATGGAAAAGAGCTATACGGCTCAACTCGTGATGACGAAGAGTACCGATGACGGCAAAACTTGGTCGAAGCCGATTAATATAACCGGGCAGGTGAAAGATCCTTCTTGGTATTTCCTACTTCAAGGGCCGGGACGAGGTATTACCATGCAGGCCGGCACGTTGGTATTTCCCATTCAGTTCATAGATTCGACTCGTATTCCGAATGCTGGTATTATGTATAGTAAGGACCGGGGTAAAACTTGGAATATACATAATCTGGCACGGACAAATACGACAGAGGCTCAGGTCGTGGAGATAGAGCCGGGGGTGTTGATGTTGAATATGCGGGATAACCTGGGTGGAAGCCGAGCCGTAGCCATAACCGAGGATTTGGGAAAAACATGGACCGAGCATGAGTCGTCCCGAAAAGCTTTGCAAGAACCTGTGTGTATGGCGAGTCTGATTCATGTTCGTGCCGAAGATAATGTATTGGGTAGGGATATCCTTCTTTTCTCGAATCCCAACACGAAGAAGGGGCGCAACCATATTACGATTAAAGCCAGTTTAGATAAAGGCCTGACGTGGTTGCCAGAAAATCAAGTGATGTTGGACGAAGATGAGGGGTGGGGGTATACCTGTCTGACCATGATCGATCGTGAGACAGTGGGTATTTTATATGAGAGTAGCGTGGCTCACATGACTTTCCAAGCTATTAAGTTGAAAGACTTAATTCGGGAGTAACAATTCTCCATTTTGTTAAAAGTGCTAAATTTAAACATTCCGCAGAAAGTGTGGTTAAACCTTTGGACAAAAACAGAGTCTTATAAACAGATTCGCGAATAAATAAATTGAAGAAAACTTTTTAATGAAAGGAGAAAATTTATGAAAAAGGCAATAGTATCGTTCGCTCTTGTTCTCGTTTTATCGATGAGTTCATTTGCCGGTAATAAAGAAAAGAACGAACGGAGAGAGAAATGTGAATTCCCTTGTGAACAAATGGTGAAAGATTTGAATCTTAGCGAAAAACAGCTTTCTCAATTAAAAGAAGCCGATAAGACGTTCGATACGGAAGTAAAAGCGATTCGAGAGAAAAAGAAGGAATTTGAGAAATCGAATCGAGAATCGATGAAAGCGGCTAAGGTTCGTCGGGATTCCACATTTAAATCTATTCTGACCAAAGATCAGTATATTCAGTATTTGGAACAGAAAGTGGCACGATTGGAAAAACGAGCAGCCCGCGATTCTTGGCGTGAAAGATTTAGGGCTCCATTTATGGGGAAAGATATGAAGCAGGGGCGTCTTAATCCCTTGCCGTGGAGTGAAAAGAATGTAGAAAAATAAAGAACAGTGAATAAATAGGTTTTCGGTAGGAAAGAAAGGCTGCTATGCAATGCATAGCAGCCTTTGCTTTTTATCTCGTTTCAGTTACGAAATACGATTTGGTCATTTTCGGTATCGACTATGATAGGCTTCGATCGGTCTACTTTCTGGGCCAGCAGGTCTTTCGACAACTGGTTCAAGATAAGCCGGTGTATCACTCGTTTTACCGGACGTGCTCCAAACTCAGGGTCGTAGCCTTCGGCTGCAATCAAGCCCAGAGCTTTGGGTGTAATTTCGAGGGTGACACCGTTTTTCTCCAACATCTTTTTGATGTTGTCGATTTGTAACGACACAATCTCTTCGATTTCTTTCTCGCTCAACGGGGTGAACATAATCGTTTCGTCTATACGGTTGAGAAATTCGGGACGTATGGTTTGTTTCAACATATTCAAGACCGCTTCTTTTGTTTTTTCGATGACTTCGGTTTTGTTGGCAGGAGTCATCTTTTCAAAATTTTCGCGTATCAAGGCGGAACCCATATTCGAAGTCATGATGATAATGGTGTTTTTGAAATTAACCAATCGGCCTTTGTTATCGGTCAATCGTCCGTCATCGAGTACCTGCAACAGAATGTTGAAGATGTCGGGGTGAGCCTTTTCTATTTCGTCGAACAAAACTACCGAATAAGGTTTACGCCTGATCGCTTCGGTCAGTTGACCGCCTTCATCGTATCCGACATATCCCGGAGGGGAACCGATGAGACGAGTGGCACTGAATTTCTCTTGATATTCACTCATGTCGATACGAGTCATCATGTTCTCGTCGTCAAACAGATATTCGGCAAGAGCTTTCGCTAACTCGGTTTTACCCACACCGGTCGTACCGAGGAAGATGAACGACCCGATAGGCCTACGAGGATCATTCAATCCGGCACGACTCCGACGAACAGCATCGGCAATGGCAGTGATGGCCTCGTTTTGACCTACAACTCGTTTGTGCAGTTCCTCTTCGAGGTGGAGCAGTTTGTCTTTTTCGCTTTGCATCATTTTGTTTACCGGAATGCCCGTCCAGCGAGATACGACATCGGCGATGTCCTCGGCATCGACTTCTTCCTTAATCATAGCTTTGTCACCTTGCAACTCGTGTAGCTTTTGTTGCGTGGCATGGATTTCGTCTTCTTTTTGTTTGATCTTGGCATACCGTATTTCGGCTACTTTACCATAATCGCCCTCTCGTTCGGCTTTATCGGCTTCGAAACGTAAGTTCTCGATGTCGATTTTGTTTTGCTGTATGCGGTTAACCAGTTCTTTTTCCGATTGCCATTTGGCTCTGAATTTAGTTTCCTCTTCTTTCAGGTCGGCAATTTCTTTGGCTAACTGTTGCAGCTTTTCGGTATCGTTTTCACGTTTGATAGCTTCGCGTTCGATTTCCAATTGTTTGATTCGTCGGGATATTTCGTCCAAAGCCTCGGGAACCGAATCTACTTCTATGCGCAGTTTTGCTGCCGCTTCGTCCATCAAGTCTATGGCTTTATCGGGTAGGAATCGGTCTGTTATATATCGTTCGGATAATTGTACGGCTGCTATGATAGCATCGTCTTTAATCCTCACTTTATGGTGATTTTCATACCGCTCTTTCAGACCTCTCAAAATCGAGATAGAGCTCATTTCGTCGGGTTCGTCGACCATGACGATTTGGAACCTACGTTCGAGAGCTTTGTCCTTTTCAAAATATTTTTGATATTCGTCGAGCGTGGTAGCGCCGATAGACCTCAATTCTCCTCTTGCCAAAGCCGGTTTCAGAATATTGGCAGCATCCATTGCTCCGTCGCCTTTACCGGCTCCCACCAACGTGTGTATCTCGTCGATAAAGAGGATAATTTCTCCCTCGCTTTGAATGACTTCGTTGACTACCGATTTCAACCTTTCTTCAAATTCTCCTTTGTATTTGGCTCCGGCAACCAAAGCTCCCATGTCGAGAGAAAAGATTTGTTTGCTTTTTAGGTTCTCGGGAACGTCTCCGCGTACGATACGATGCGCTAGTCCTTCGGCTATGGCTGTTTTACCTGTACCCGGTTCACCTATCAAGATAGGATTGTTTTTGGTTCGGCGACTCAGAATTTGTAATACTCGTCTGATTTCTTCGTCTCGTCCGATAACAGGGTCGAGTTTCCCGTTACGGGCACGTTCGTTCAAATTGATTGCATATTTGCTCAATGCATTGTAGGTGTCTTCGGCCGAAGCTGCGGTTACTTTCTTCCCTTTTCGCAATTCGTCGATAGCTGCGCCCAGTTCTTTTTCGGTTATGCCTGCATCTTTCATGAATGCAGAGGCCGGACTTTTCACGAGGAATAATCCCATGAGCATGGCTTCCAATGCTACGAACTGGTCTCCGAGTTTATTGGAATAGTCGATTGCTTTTTGTAGGGCATCGTTAGCTTCCCGACTCAGATAGGGCTCACCTCCGTTCACTTTCGGAAGCGATTCTATTTCTCTGTCGACTTGGTTGTTTAGCAACCCTGCGTTGACTCCCAATTTTTGAAAAAGGTATGAGGTGAGGCTTTCGCCTACTTGCAAGATACCTTTTAGAAGGTGTACCGGTTCTATGGATTGTTCGTTGTGATTACGAACAATCTCCACAGCCTTTTGGATAGCCTCCTGCGATTTGATTGTGAAATTGTCGAAATTCATATATTTATTCTCCTTTCTATTTTATCTTTTTTTGTTTTTACATTGGGATATAGTCAAAAGAAATGCCAGCCGTGTTTTAATGAAATATTGTCTGAAAATCAATTTGTTAATATGACATAATGTCTATATTTCCGATACGTTGGAAAGGTTCGGATCTATAAGAAGTTCATTTATAATTCTTTTTGTTTCTGACAAAATGACTTGTTTATTTTTTACAACACGGATGCAGCATAGAAAGTTCGAAGGAACAGAGGCTATCGGGTCTCGTTTATTTTCGGTGAAGATGCTGCGGAGATGGTATCGATAGCCGTTTGGGGACGCTCTTTTCCAAAGAGCGGTGCTGTAAATTTCGGCTTGGAAGGTTCGACGATGGTATCGTTTTTCAGTAAGGTGGATATCTGAACGGGATTGGCAATCGTACTTACCGGGACATTACGTTTCCATTCGATGCTTCGTTTTATTGAATCAGTCTCATGTTTGGTGAGCGGGCGGGTAGTGTTCCCGAAAAGGGTCATTAAAACCATTTTGGTGCGTAGGGCCCTTTTCTTGCGTTGCCAGTTACGGTATATTTCGACAGGGTCGAGGAGTCCCACATAAGAGACGCCTATACCGAAAGGCATGGTGTTGGGTGCACTCATCGACCAGCTGTTGACAGGAGCGGGTTTGTCATTGGAGAGAGGCCGTAACAAGTTACGTAATACAAACATATCGACCATTCGCGCGATTGTTTCGTCGTGAAGGCTGGCTATGCTGTCTTTCACTGCGTGCAGTAAAATTACGTTTAACATGAATTCCGATGGATTTTCGGGAAACATGGTTGAGGGACGCATGATGTTTAAAGATGCAGATTCGAGGTGCTCGTTCAGCTTTTTCTGCATGAACCGATCGTTGGGTGTAGAAGAGGGTAGCTGTTCGGTACGGGGCCACGACAATTCACCTCCTTTTATTTCCAATTCCGACCCATTGCCCGGCCGCATGGGAGGAGGCGTGGAAGATTGGGCATATGCGGTGTGGCAGAAAAAAGACAGCCCGCATGTCCAACATAAAAAAACTATTATCGTTCGAGGCGTCAGCATAACAGCTGCAAATATATCTTCTATTTGATAAACTACTCGATGTTTAAAAAGAAATTAACCGATATAATATTATATAAACGTATTTGTAAATACTCCGTAGGATAAAGATATCGAAGGAATTCTTTTTAATGTTTTTTATGTTTATCGGTGTGTCTTGTCGTTTTTAGTGAAAATCAAGTTTATTTGATTTTGTCCATCATTTGCTTCTGACAGCAGTTCGCATTTTTTTGACGACAGTCCAAGACAGGCATGACCCAACAGAGCTAAAATAAATTTTGTTCTATATTCGCCTTGCATTATCTTTGTTCCCGAATAAAGTAAAGAAACTGTTTTGAGTTTTTTCGAGCAGATGTTGTCAATCAGTTTTTCTGTTTTTTCATTTGTGTTATTTTTTCGAGTAAAAAGGACGGACAATGGATTTTGAACTGGTACATACCGATGAGTGTACCCATGCTAGGGCCGGAGTGATAACGACCGATCATGGGAAGATACAGACCCCTATATTTATGCCTGTGGGAACGGTGGCCTCGGTCAAGGCCGTGCATCAGCGCGAGTTGAGGGACGATATTAAGGCACAAATAATCTTGGGGAATACCTATCATCTGTATTTACGTCCGGGATTGGATATATTGCGTCAGGCCGGTGGACTGCACCGGTTTAACGGTTGGGAACGTCCTATTCTTACCGATAGTGGGGGGTTTCAGGTTTTTTCTTTGTCCGACCGTCGGAAACTGACAGAAGAGGGGGCTCACTTTCGTTCGCATATTGATGGCTCGAAACATCTTTTTACTCCCGAAAATGTGGTAGATACCCAACGTATTATCGGAGCGGATATTATGATGGCGCTCGACGAGTGTACTCCGGGCGATGCCGATTACGACTATGCCAAGAAATCATTGGCCTTGACACGCCGTTGGCTCGACCGGGGGTGGAAACACTTTTGCGAAACGGAGGGTTTGTATGGTTATAAGCAAACTTTTTTCCCGATTGTACAAGGCTGTGTCTATCCCGATTTGCGTATAGAGGCCGCGAAGCATGTCGCCGATTTGGGAGCTGACGGTAATGCCATCGGCGGATTGGCGGTGGGTGAACCTACGGAAAAAATGTATGAGATGATAGAGGTTGTCAACGAGGTCTTGCCTCAGGATAAACCACGTTATCTAATGGGGGTGGGGACACCGGCCAATATATTGGAAGGTATAGAGCGGGGTGTCGATATGTTCGACTGTGTGATGCCTACTCGCAATGGGCGTAATGGTATGCTGTTTACCCGTAACGGTATCATGAATATGCGGAATAAAAAGTGGGCCGATGATTTTTCTCCTCTTGACCCGGAGGGAACTTCTTATGTCGATACATGTTACAGTAAAGCCTATTTGCGCCATTTATTCATTAGTGAAGAAATACTGGCCATGCAGATAGCCTCGATACATAATCTGGCATTTTATGTTTGGCTTACTCAGGAGGCACGTTGTCAAATTTTAGCCGGTACATTTAAGTCGTGGAAAGACGAGATGATATGCCGGGTGACTACACGATTGTAAAGAGGGACGAGATGAAGATATTGAAAAAAATAGATATCTATATTATCAAGAAGTTCTTGGGAACTTACTTTTTCGCGATAGCTTTGATTCTCGCTATTACGGTCATGTTCGATATTAACGAGAAATTGGATTCATTTTTGAAAGCACCTTTGTCGGCGACGATATTCGACTATTTTTTCAATTTTCTTCCCTATTTTGCCAATCTGTTTAGTCCTCTGTTTACTTTTATCGCTGTTATATTTTTTACCTCCAAGCTGGCCGACAACTCCGAGGTTATAGCCATGTTGTCGAGCGGTATCAGTTTCAAGCGATTGTTTGTGCCTTATATGGTTTCGGCAGCCATTATCGCTGCATTGAATCTCTATTTGAGTTGCTATGTAATACCACCGGCCAATGTGACTCGTATCGAGTATATGAATACGTATGTCAAAAATAAGCGGGTAGATTATGCCAGTAATATTCAGTTGCAGGTAGAGCCGGGGGTAATAGCCTATATATCGCGCTATGACAATAGTAACAAAACCGGCTATCGTTTTTCTTTGGAGAAGTTCGACAAGAAAGTTCTTCAATCCCGATTGACTGCTCAAACCATTCATTACGATTCGGCTTATCACTGGCGGGTTAACAATTATGTGATTCGTAATTTCAACGGTATGCGGGAGGAATTGATAAAAGGGTCGACGCTCGATACGATTGTACCCATAGAACCTTCGGATTTCTTGATTTCGCAGAACGATAGCGAAGTGATGACTACTCCCGAACTACGGCGTTATATTATCCGTCAAAAAGAGAGAGGGGTCGCCAATATAAAAAATTTTGAGATAGAATATGAGCGGCGTTTCGCTATGGCTGCCGCGGCATTTATCTTGACAGCTATCGGTATGTCGTTGTCTTCCCGGAAGGTAAAAGGGGGTATGGGTATCAATATCGGTATAGGTTTGCTGTTAAGTTTCTCATATATATTATTCTCGACTGTGACCTCTACCTTTGCGGTATCGGGGGCTACTTCACCTATGTTGGCGATGTGGATACCCAATATCATCTATACGGTAATAGCGATCGTGCTATATAAGAAGGCTCCTAAGTAACCTCGCTTTCGAGCGTATTAGTAAAGAAAGGCAGTTTAAATTTTTTATTATAAAAATTAATCCTTATCTTTACTAAATTATTTTTTAATTTTCAGATATAATAATGATTCAAGAAGATTTTGAGCAGCATGTGGTAAAACTGCAAAATGCTCTGTTAGGCTTTGCCAAAAGTCTGACTCATAATGAAGACGAGGCGAAAGACCTATTGCAAGAAACATCGCTTAAAGCGTTGAGCAATAAAGCGATGTATGATGATTCCGGAAGTATTAAAAGTTGGTTATATACTATTATGCGTAATCTTTTCTTGAATTGTCGTCGCCATTCGTCTCGGCAAGAATCTCTTCCTACCGATTTTGAGATACCGGATACCGATGATATGCAAGGTGGAATAGAAGGTGAAGATTCTTTTTCTACAATCGATGTTCAACGTATTATGGATTTGTTGTCTATTGATAATCGTACCCTTTTTGGTTTATACTTGCAAGGATATCGTTATGACGAAATAGCCGACCGTTTACAAATGCCTTTGGGGACGGTGAAGGTGAGAATATATCGAATTAAGCAAGAATTGAGAACATATAAGAAGCAGTTGGTATAACTTATCGCTTGTTGATAATAAGATAAAAAGCCCCGGATTCTCACGAGTCCGGGGCTTTTTTCGTTTATTTAAATCAGGAAGTCAAAAGAGTCTATTGAATATTGGCCCCGCCTCCCATACCGCCGGCCCCACCACTGCTTTCGCTTTTTACATCGTCGTTGGTGATACTGCGTCGAGCTTTCTTAACTGATTCTTTCATTTGCCCGAAACGATAGGTGACTCCTAAGCGTACGTATTGACAAGGATCGTAGTTGTAGTTATCGATACGATATGCATCGTTTTTAATGTGCATGGTAAATTTGCGTTCTTTTGAAAAGGGATCGCTTACCGAAAGGTTCAGTTGAAGTTTCTTTTCAAAAAATGATTGGCTGACACTGAACCCGCAAAATGCCATTGGTGCAGATGTTCCTACCAGCATGCGAAATCCGGAGTAGTAGCCGACGTTGGCACTTATTGCACCGTCTTTCCATGCGTTCCAACGTGCGCCGAGGTATCCGTTGTAATTCCAACCTTTGTTTGAATATCCTGCCGATTTGGAGCTATAATCTCCATATCCCCCGGAGAGGTTGGTGTAGAGGCTGAGGGTAGGAATGATATTTCCCGAAAAAAATACGTTCAAGTTACATTCTCTGGCTTTTCCGATATTGTCGTAAGTTACGTTGGCCACACCGTCTTCGTCCATGAAGATAGTCTGCTCTATCCCATTGTTTTGTATGCGTCCATTCAGTTCGGTGGCTAAGTTTAGTCCTTTTGCCGTAAACAATGTGTATCCTAAGGAGAATGTATGTGATATTTCCGATTCCAAATTAGGGTTACCATATACCAGTTGCATGGGGGTCGAACTGTCTTTGAACGGATTTAGCTGCCAAATTCCGGGCCTACTAAGCCTTTGAGTATAGGATAATTTGAATGTTTGCATATCTCGGGGTTGCCACGATAGGGTGACGTAAGGTACAATGTTGAAAAAATTGTTATCGAACTTTGTTTTTTGGGGTGTTTCCGTGATGTCGTAATTTGTAGTGCGGCCATCGTTCCAAGTCGATTCTAATCGGGCTCCTACTTTCCCGCTCCATTTCTTAACTTTTAGTACATATCCGGCATAGACGCCTAAGATATGTTGTGTATAGTCGAGATCGTTGACCGGGAGCGGTGTTTGTTTCCAATCCTCGGTTGTTTCGTCCCAAATGCTTTTGTCTCTATCTCCATCGCTTACGTTACAGCGCATGATGTATTTTACCCCGCCCTCGATTTGATGCATATCGGTCAAGGGGTCGAAATAGTCTATCTGTATGGTTTGTTCGGTTCCGTGAGCTTTGTTTTTACTTTTTTCGATGTAGTTTTCTGAATGAAGAATTCCCTGATTTTCGGTCGTGTAGTCCGAGTTGTTGGGATTGTACTCGAATTGATACGAGGCTGTTAGCGTGCGGTCTTTTTTTGCGAAAGAGCGTTGGTAGTCGAGAGTCCCCGATACAGAACCGTAGTCGCTGCTGGAACTTCCTAACGAACGATATTGACTGCTGGGAGCATGGGAGCGATTGAAATAAGTTTGATTCAAGTCATTTGTCGATTTGTTGTTTCCCAACCAGCCCCATGCCGAGAAACTGATGAGGTTAAGCGTGTCTATTTCATAACTGGCTTCGATGGACATGTTATGTCCGGCTCCCCGATATTTGGAAGAACCATATACTTCGGAGCGGTAAAATTCATCGTTGGCAAACGTCTCCATAAAAGCTTTCGAGTGACCTCCGTCGCCGTTGGTATAACGGCTTCCGGAGTATCTGCCGGAGAAAGCGAATTTCCCGATTTGGGAAGAGAGATAGACGTTTCCCCCGAAGCCTCCATAGGTGTCGGCATTTGCACCTACACTACCTACGATACCGTTGGTTTCCCGGCGGGAAACTGTGATGATGTTGATGATACCGCCTACACCTTCGGCCTCGTATTTGGAAGAGGGATTCGTGATAACTTCGATATTTTTAATCGTATTGGCCGGCATACTTTTGAGAACTTCTTTGACATTGTCTCCCGACATTACTGCCGAACTTTTCCCATTGACCAATACTTTATAGTTGCTTTGTCCGTTCAACCGTATATTTTCTTCGGCATCGACTGTAATCATGGGAACCTTCCTCAGCATATCCAGTGCATTGTTGCTGGCGGCGTCTGGATCGGCTTCCATATCGTAAGTGATTTTATCGATGTCGCTTTTTATTAAAGGTTTTTGAGCGACGACTGTTACCTCGGATAACTCTGAACTTTCTGTAAGTTTTATGGTTCCTAAATCTTTATTTTTTTCATTTTCCGAAAGTGATATATCGACGTATTTTGTTCCGTAGCCAACCGATGAGACGACCAGACGGTAATTTTGACCCGTCGAAGCTGTGATCATAAACTTCCCTAGTGCGTCCGAAGCAATTCGGCTCAATACTTTTCCTTCGTTGTTCTCTATCCCTATGGTGACAAACGGAATAGCTTCTCCGCTAATCGAATCGGTAACAACCCCGTTTATTTTACAAGCGGTAGTGGCTGCTTGTGCCGCAGTACATAATGAGAATATAAATCCCAATAATATACCTAATTTGAAAACTCTTTTCATTTTTTACCTGATAAAATGTATTGTGGTTTAGTGAAATGATTTGTATTATTCGTCGGTTTTGACATTGATTTTCATTTTGAACGTTCCATGAGTTTCTGCACTGTCGTTATTCGTTTCGGAACCTATGGTTATATTATATTCATTGGACCATGTGTTAACACCGATATTATTGTTGACGAGAGAGAAATCTCTGTATTTTTCTGGAAAAATGGCTGTGCCTATGTTGTTCTCGGTTATTTCCATCGGACGGTTTGTGCAGCTCAATGCAATCAGTCCACCGATGTTATTTTGAAGGAGGCGGATAGGAGCGGTATTTATGCTGTCTTGGAATATTAAGGTCCCTAAGTTTGATGAGACGATATCTGTTTCGCCCGAGGAATTGAGACTGATCTTACTGAGATTGGCATTTGCGATCTTGAATTTTATGTTCGGATTTTTGTTTTCGATAATTAGATTTACTTCTTCCTCATAAATGATATTGTAACTACTATGGGCGTTTCCCGATATACGAATCGTATCTTCGTCGTATCTGTGATTGTCGATAAGGGTCGATTTAGAATCGGCATCGGTCGTAATATTGATTGTAGTGCCGATACTGTCGCTCCCGAAATATTCTTCGGTAATGATATATCGGGTAGGGGTATTCGGATCTGATTTATTCCATAGGGTCTGTATGCCTTTAAGCTTTGATTCGGGAGATAGGTTGTTGACCGTTTTTACGATTACGATAGGAGTGATTATTAGCAAGACGAGGAAAATAATCAGTATAATAGTAGAGCGTTTCATAATTGTGCGTTTGATGTTTTGGAATTTAATTTATCGATGAATTGTTTATACATGAGATCGATTTCTTCCATAGAAATGTTGAGTGTATATATCTGTATGAAGAAACGTTGTAATTCGTTTTTAAGGAACTCGTTACGGCGGTAGCTCTTTATTTTTATTTTGGCGAAACGAAGAACCCTATGCCTCGTTTGTTGAAGATGATGCTCTGGGTCTGCAAGAATTCATAAGAGCGCATGACCGTGTTGGCATTCACTTCCACGAGTGCGGCATATTCGCGTACCGAAGGTATGCGGCTCCCGATGGCATAGTGCCCTAACAGAATCTCGTCGCTGATTCGTTCGGCTATTTGTAAGTAGATGGTTTGGTTCTCTTTGAATTGCATGGCTATCGTTTGGTTTCATTTATTTCCAATTCTTTCATTCTCAAATATCCGATGTATCCTAAAATAATTGTCTCGGCGATTTGGACGGTATTTATAAGCCAAAAGAAATTTGAGCTGTTATCGAAAAATTTTCCTATAAAAAGGTAGGAAACGGCTGAGCCGATTTCTTCATTTGTCAGAAATAAGGAGCAAGAAAATGAAAATACAATAGAAAAAAGAAAAAGAGCCGATACCGTTTTCAAGAAGCTGTTCTTCTGCCACAATGTGGCGCCGAGTGTGAATGTCGCGATTGTGCTAAGTACGGAGGTAACAAAGAATATCGTGGTAAACCCACTGTTTTTCCACATCGAGAAGCAATCCTGCAAAGGTGTTCCCGGATTGAACATTTCGCCTCTTATGGTAGAAGATATTAGCTCCGATGCATATTGGGCTACGACAATGGCTGCGAAAAATAGTAAAGGATATAGGACAATGGTCGACAATAGATGTGCGATATATTTTTCGGCTGTCGATACCGGAACGGTAAGATAGACTACTCGTTTAGAACGTATCCCTATTTGGTCGGCGAGACTTGAACTGCTTTTGGCGATGTAGATGAAAAATCCGAACCAAATAAGCATTTGTGCACCGCTTGATGTAATGAACGGCTGGCCGTCCGTATGGAAAATAAACATCAATAATGTATAAATGCCGGTCAAGGATATAAATTGCAGGGAGAGTCCTCTTTTCCATTCATATACTTGTTTGGTGCAATATTTCCAAAAACGTTTGGGTTGGAATATATGGGCCGTCACAGACCATCTGAAATAGCCTAAACTGAATTTCCCGATTCGTACGGGATCGATGATATCGGTTTCTTTCATGTTCGTATTATTTTGCGGAGGAATTGAATATATTATGAATTACTTCGGGGTCACCTATTGTACAGTTGAAGAGCATTTCAATATCGATTAGCGACTCTTCATCGGTTTCATTGGGCAATATAGCACTATATCCCGCGATAGTCGATACTTTATAGAATGCACCGGCAATCTCACTTTCGTTGCCTCCTTTAATGAACCGAAGTCGAGAGCTTATCGTGTGGGTATCGGCATCGAGTAGTAGAAGTCCGTTGTCGAGTATGGTGATGTGATCGATCATGTTTTCTAAGTCGCGTACTTGATGGGTAGATATGACTATGCTTTTTTGCTCGTTCATACCCGATGCAATGACTTTACGGAATTGGCTTTTTGAAGGAATGTCCATACCGTTGGTCGGTTCGTCCATGAGTAATAAAGGTGTGTTTGTCGCAAGAGCGAAACTGACCAAATATTTTTTCTTTTGTCCCATAGAAGTTTTGGCTAGATTTTTTGTGTTTTCTAACTCAAAATCGGAAAGATATTGATTGAATTGATCGATGTTGAAGTTGGGATAAAACACACTGTTCCGACGGACATAATCGTCGATTGATATGGAAGGGAGATCGAATTCTTCGGGCACAAGGAAAATTTTCTCTAAGGTTTCGGGTAATCGGCGTTTTACTTCAATCCCGTCGAACCGGATAGAACCTTTGTGAGGAAACATCAATCCGCACATCATGTAAAGAAGGGTCGATTTCCCGATCCCGTTCTTCCCTAAGAGCCCGTAAACCGAGCCGGGCTGTATAGTCAGGTTTATCCCATTGAAGATAGGGTTCCCTTTTTTGTGATAACTAAATTCAAGATTTTCAATTTGTAACATGGTGTTTACAATTTGTAGTGTTATGCTGTTTGTGTGTATTAGTTTAATAGTACACTGCAAATGTAGATAATATTTTTTTTATAGCAACAAAAAAACTTATTTTTTTTTCATCGATTTGCAAAAGACATTTTGGATTTGTACTTTTACCCAATAAAAAAATGAAGCTATGAGTCAGGAAGAAGATTTGTTTGCATACGACGAAGACGATGCTGTTCGATATATATTAAATGTATTGCCGCAAGAGTTGAAGGAAAAATATACCCATGACGATATTATCTATGTTACCGATGTTGTGTATGATTACTACGATCAAAAGGGGTTGTTCGACGAGCAGGCCGGAGAAGAAGTAGAACTTGATGAAGAGGACATTATTGCTTTTGCTTGTAAAAGCGCACGTAAAGACGGGGTGAAAATAGAAGACGAGGATATGCCGTTTCTGGTTCGGGGAGAATTGGATTATGAAGAGTCTTTGGGCGTTTTTTGATTAGGGTTCTATGAGAAAAATCGTATTTATATTATTGGCGGTCGTTATATGTTTTTCCCCGGTAGGTGTTTCTTCACAGAATATTTTTCAGAAAGCTGCGAATAAAATATCTTCTTGGTTTTCGGGTGGGGAAAAGGAGCGAGCTTCCGATAAAACGGGACATATAGATATTACGCAGTTGACTCTCGATGAAAATCTTTCTATTCCAGATTTAGGCAAACAGGCTCGTAAGATACGGACTGCCCAATCTAGGGAAATGAAACGTTTGCAAAAAGCTCGGTTGTCCGATTTGAAGTTAATTCGTAATTATGAAGTTCTTAAAGCGACCTTATCGGCTTCGAATCTTTTTTTACCGAACGATACTGTGTTGAGCGATAGGGCCGACATTTATTTGCGACCTTTTTTGGCCGCTTTGCGAGTACCCGATTTCTATCATGTCATGTTGGTGATGCATAGTGACGATACAGGTTCGGAGGCTTATAGTCTTGATTTGACCCGAGCCCGTGCTCATGCTGTTCGAGATTGGTTTACGCGAAATGGAGGAAATACGGATTTTGTCGTTATTTATGAAGCCGGTGCGTTCGATCCGATCGCTTCGAATGAAACTTTGGAAGGACGGGCACGGAATCGTCGCCTCGATATATATTTGATTCCGGGAGAGAAAATGGTAGACATGGCTCGTCGGGGAGAATTGGATAAACGATAGCTCTCGTTGTTTCACAGGAATTTGTTTTTAACTTATCGGCTTTTTCTCTATTTTTGCACGAAAATGTAGAATAGAGGATATAAAAATTCTTGTGTAATAAATTAACAGCATAAAATAATGGCAAAAGAGTTGAAAGATTTGACCAAGCGTGCCGATAATTATTCTCAGTGGTACAACGACTTGGTTGTGAAAGCCGATTTAGCGGAGCAATCGGCAGTACGGGGGTGCATGGTAATAAAGCCCTATGGATATGCGATTTGGGAAAAAATGCAACGTCAGCTCGACGATATGTTTAAGGCGACAGGACATGTAAATGCTTATTTCCCGTTGTTGATACCCAAGTCGTTTTTGAGCCGGGAAGCCGAGCATGTCGAAGGATTTGCCAAAGAATGCGCCGTGGTTACACACTACCGGTTAAAAAATGCAGCCGACGGTTCGGGCGTGGTCGTAGACCCGTCTGCTAAATTGGAAGAGGAATTGATTATCCGTCCTACTTCTGAAACAATTATTTGGAATACTTATAAGAACTGGATACAATCCTATCGCGATTTACCTATTTTGTGTAATCAGTGGGCAAACGTGTTCCGTTGGGAAATGCGCACCCGCCTGTTTTTGCGCACTGCCGAATTTTTGTGGCAAGAGGGACACACGGCACATGCTACTCGTGAAGAAGCCGAAACCGAAGCTCGTCGAATGCTTGATGTTTATGCCGATTTTGCCGAGAATTTTATGGCTGTACCGGTAGTGAAAGGTGTCAAGTCGGCCAACGAGCGATTTGCAGGTGCTCTCGATACTTATACGATCGAGGCGATGATGCAAGATGGAAAAGCGTTGCAGTCGGGAACTTCTCATTTCTTGGGACAGAACTTTGCTAAGGCCTTCGACGTTCAGTTTATCAATAAGAATAATGAACTCGAATACGTATGGGCTACCTCTTGGGGCGTTTCTACTCGTTTGATGGGTGCACTTATCATGACCCATTCCGATGATAACGGGTTGGTATTGCCACCGAAGTTGGCTCCTATACAGGTGGTTATTATTCCTATCTATAAGAATGCAGAGCAGTTGCAAGCTATCGATGCGAAGGCAAACGAAATTGCCGATAAGCTGCGAGTTATGGGAATATCCGTAAAATATGACAATGCCGATAACAAGCGTCCGGGATTCAAGTTTGCCGATTATGAGTTAAAGGGAGTACCTGTACGTTTGGTTATGGGTGGCCGTGATCTCGAAAACGGAACTGTCGAGGTGATGCGCCGCGATACGTTGGAGAAGGAGACCATGTCTGTCGAGAATATAGAGCAGGTGGTAAAAACATTGCTCGACGAGATACAAGCTAATATTTTCCAAAAGGCTCTTAAATATCGTCAGGAACATACGATTACAGTTGACAGCTATGATGAGTTTAAAGAGAAAATCGAGGAAGGTGGCTTTATTCTCGCTCACTGGGACGGAACCACCGAAACGGAGGAACGTATTAAGGAAGAGACGAAAGCGACGATTCGCTGTATCCCGTTCGATGGCGATACGACTCCGGGTGTTTGCATGGTTACCGGAAAACCTTCGGCTCGTCGGGTTTTGTTCGCCCGTTCATATTAAGGGTCTTTATTTGGTAAATGTATAAAATAAAAAATA
>ENA-OPVU01000423-OPVU01000423.1-human-gut-metagenome-genome-assembly--contig:-NODE-423-length-28948-cov-15.964109_pt1 | contig 28948 bp, 27 predicted proteins | sample MGYA00241497_ERZ501986 | MGnify/ENA primary metagenome ERZ501986 (study PRJEB25962, sample SAMEA2042995) | human gut metagenome | biome: human gut; feature: human-associated habitat; material: faeces...
GCCGCCGCGCCGGCTCAGGCTGCTGCTCCGGCACCGGCTGCTGCACCGGCTCAGGCCGCTAAGCCTGCCGCTGCACCGGCTGCGAAAGCAGAAGGCAAAACTGAATTCGCTGAAAACGATGCTTACGTTCACGCGACGCCGCTGATTCGCCGCCTGGCGCGCGAGTTCGGCGTTAACCTGGCAAAAGTGAAAGGCACCGGCCGTAAAGGTCGTATCCTGCGCGAAGACGTTCAGGCTTATGTGAAAGACGCGGTTAAACGCGCTGAATCCGCACCGGCGGCGCCTGCCGCTGGCGGCGGTATCCCGGGCATGCTGCCATGGCCGAAGGTTGACTTCAGCAAGTTTGGTGAAATCGAAGAAGTGGAACTGGGTCGTATCCAGAAAATCTCTGGGGCTAACCTGAGCCGTAACTGGGTGATGATCCCGCACGTTACCCACTTCGACAAAACCGATATCACCGATCTGGAAGCGTTCCGTAAGCAGCAGAACGCCGAAGCTGAGAAGCGTAAACTGGACGTGAAATTCACCCCAGTGGTCTTCATCATGAAAGCCGTTGCCGCTGCGCTTGAGCAGATGCCGCGCTTCAACAGCTCGCTGTCCGAAGATGGTCAGCGCCTGACGCTGAAGAAATACATCAACATCGGTGTGGCGGTTGATACCCCGAACGGTCTGGTGGTTCCGGTCTTCAAAGACGTGAATAAGAAGAGCATCACCGAGCTGTCTCGTGAACTGACCACCATCTCGAAGAAAGCGCGCGATGGCAAGCTGACGGCTGGCGAAATGCAGGGCGGTTGCTTCACCATCTCCAGCATCGGCGGCCTGGGCACTACCCACTTCGCGCCGATTGTTAACGCGCCGGAAGTGGCCATCCTGGGCGTGTCTAAGTCCGCGATGGAGCCGGTATGGAATGGTAAAGAGTTCGTTCCGCGTCTGATGATGCCGATCTCTCTGTCCTTCGACCACCGCGTCATCGACGGTGCTGATGGTGCCCGCTTCATTACCATCATTAACAACACCTTGAGCGACATTCGCCGCCTGGTGATGTAATCGAAAAAGCCGGCCGGCTTTTTTCTGATAACCTCAGGCTGTTGGGGATTATCAGCAACAAAGGACAAAATCGTTTGCCGTTTGTTGTTTAAAAATTGTTAACAATTTTGTAAAATACACGCGGATAGAACGTCCCGGTGGACTTGGGCGTAAGAATAATAGCGTCAGACCCGCCGGATATAAATTACAGAGGTCATGATGAGTACTGAAATCAAAACTCAGGTCGTGGTACTTGGGGCAGGCCCCGCAGGTTACTCTGCAGCCTTCCGTTGCGCTGATTTAGGTCTGGAAACCGTCATCGTAGAACGTTACAGCACCCTCGGTGGCGTTTGCCTGAACGTGGGTTGTATCCCGTCTAAAGCGCTGCTGCACGTGGCAAAAGTTATCGAAGAAGCGAAAGCGCTGGCCGAACACGGCATCGTTTTCGGCGAACCGAAAACCGACATTGACAAGATCCGCACCTGGAAAGAAAAAGTTATCACTCAGCTGACCGGCGGCCTGGCTGGCATGGCTAAAGGCCGTAAAGTGAAAGTGGTTAACGGTCTGGGTAAATTTACCGGCGCCAACACCCTGGAAGTGGAAGGCGAAAACGGTAAAACCGTGATCAACTTCGACAACGCCATCATCGCGGCGGGCTCCCGTCCGATTCAGCTGCCGTTTATCCCGCATGAAGATCCGCGCGTATGGGACTCCACCGACGCCCTGGAGCTGAAATCTGTACCGAAACGCATGCTGGTCATGGGTGGCGGTATCATCGGTCTGGAAATGGGTACCGTATACCATGCGCTGGGTTCAGAGATTGACGTGGTTGAAATGTTCGACCAGGTTATCCCGGCGGCCGATAAAGACGTGGTGAAAGTCTTCACTAAACGCATCAGCAAGAAATTCAACCTGATGCTGGAAACCAAAGTGACTGCCGTTGAAGCGAAAGAAGACGGTATTTACGTTTCCATGGAAGGCAAAAAAGCGCCAGCTGAAGCGCAGCGTTACGACGCCGTGCTGGTCGCTATCGGTCGCGTACCGAACGGCAAAAACCTCGACGCAGGCAAAGCGGGCGTGGAAGTGGACGATCGCGGCTTTATCCGCGTTGACAAACAAATGCGCACCAACGTGCCGCACATCTTTGCTATCGGCGATATCGTCGGTCAGCCGATGCTGGCGCACAAAGGCGTACACGAAGGTCACGTTGCCGCAGAAGTTATCTCCGGCCTGAAACACTACTTCGATCCGAAAGTGATCCCGTCCATCGCCTACACTGAGCCAGAAGTGGCATGGGTTGGTCTGACTGAGAAAGAAGCGAAAGAGAAAGGCATCAGCTACGAAACCGCCACCTTCCCGTGGGCTGCTTCCGGCCGTGCTATCGCTTCCGACTGCGCAGACGGTATGACCAAACTGATCTTCGACAAAGAGACCCACCGTGTTATCGGCGGCGCGATTGTCGGCACCAACGGCGGCGAGCTGCTGGGTGAGATCGGCCTGGCTATCGAAATGGGCTGCGACGCTGAAGACATCGCGCTGACCATCCATGCTCACCCAACTCTGCACGAGTCTGTTGGCCTGGCGGCAGAAGTCTTCGAAGGCAGCATCACCGATCTGCCAAACGCCAAAGCGAAGAAAAAGTAACTTTTTCTTTCAGCTAAAATGCATAAGCGGCTCCGGGAGCCGCTTTTTTTATGCCTGATGTTTAGAACTATGTCTCCGTTCATAAACCGCTACACCTCATACATACTTTGAAAATAATCACGCCATAAACTTATAGGCAGTTAACGATATAGTTGAGGTGTGAGATGAAACGCTTTTTAACCGCAGCGCTGGTCGCTGCAACGTGCCTATCCGGTGTGGCCTGCGCGGCTGACGCCACCATCCCCTGGGCGGACAACAGCGGTGGCACGGAAACGACCCATATCGCGGCGATGGGGCAGGATCTGAATGCCCAGCATCAGCAGGTGACGAAGACGAATGAAGGGGTATGGGCGGCGAACTCCGGAAGCATCAGCGCTGATGAAGCGGCATTATCCAGCACAAAGCCGACTTTTGCTGGCGATCCGTCTCTGATGCCCCATCAGGGCTAAGCGAATAGAAACGCCAGGTTGCTTGAGGGCAACCTGGCGTTTTTTTATGGTTTGACAACCTGCCAGCCGGCGTCAGCATCGGGGGCAAAGCGCGTGATGGCCTGCGCTTTTGCGGCGCTCTCTTCGCCGAGATTAGCCTGATAAACGGTATCGTGCAGATCGATCATAAAGCTCATCACTCCGGTTTCACCCCATTCCACAGGCCAGGCAAGCAAGGCCGCATCCTGGTCATCGCGGCCTGCGATAATGCGGAAACGATAGCCATGATAACCGGCGCCGGGCTCCGTCGGGCTGAATGCCGGCCCCAGCGGGCTGGGCGTCTCACCCGGCGACGTCGGCCAGTACAACCCATCTTTTTTGCCTTCACTGCTGATGATTTTCTGCGCCCAGCGGTGATTAAGCTGGTAGTAATCCTGCTGGGCGTCAACGTAAGCGTGCATGGCGGCTATCGCTGACAGTTCATTGCGACCGATGGCGCGGGTGAGGATCTCCTCTTCGCCTGCGGCCATATCAAAGCGCCAGCCCTGAGACGTTTTTACGATAGGCACCGGCAACCGCCATGCCTCGCTGCCGACGTCGAGCCAGGCGTTATCACCCTGCTGCACGATGACATGTTTTACCTGCCAGTCGCGCTGAAAACGGTCGACGGCGCTGGGGTCGATCCCATCGGTAGGTAAAAATTGCTGCCAGTTATCGCCGAGCACCTTGCTCAGCGCCGCTTCATTTTGCTGGCTGAGCGCCTCAGCCAGCGCGCTCGCGGCCTGCTCCGGGGTAGAAAACTGCTGCTGGGCGAAGGCGGCTAACGGTGACAGCATCAATGTGAACAGGGCAATAGGTAATAGGTTTCTCATTCTGCTCATCCTCAGCGGCGGCGCAGTTCATGGTGTTCGGAAAGACGTTCTCTGGCGCCGCCACGCTCCTCGCGGTTTACAGCGGAAAACTGCCGACTTTGCAGTCCCCGTTCCTGCTGCGCTTGCCAGGAGGGGGCGCGGCTTTCGTTGCCGCTAAGAGCGCTGGCGCGTAAATGACTAACCTGCTGCTGACGCTGCGCGGGCGTGGCGGACTGGATCTGCTGCCGATGCTGTTGCTGCTGAGGTGTCAGGTTCTGCTCGCGGCTCTTAACGGTTTCCCGACGCTGCTGTTGTTGCGGCGTGGGATTTTTCAACTGCGTTTTCGCCGCCTCGCGACGCTGCTGCTGGGTCGAGGTTGGTGTGCTGTCGTAACCGCGATAGTTGCTGCGCTGGGTGGCCTGTTTCAATTGCGCCGAAGCTGCCTGACGCTGGGCATCGCGTGAGGCGTTGTTTGCCGCCAGGTTGCCCGCTGTCGCCGCCGGTACGTTATGCTGCAGCTGGGTCATCGCTGCCTGGCGCTGCGCTTCGCGATCGACTGGCGCATGTTGGGTAGCGCTCAGCCCGCCAGCAACGTTGGTCTGATGGAAGCGTTGAGCAACCGTATTATCGGGATACGGTGTGTGACCGCGATAGGCAGGATTATGCTGCCAGTTAACGTGGTTGCCCGGCAGGTTTTCTCCCGTTATATGATTGAAATTATTTATATTAATATTGATGTTATCGCCATTATGCGAGTAATCGCCGTGGTGATAGTCGTCATCGTGATGGTGGTGGTCATCATCATCATCCCAGTCGATACTGCTAAACAGCGCCCAGGTAGTGGCCACGCCCAGGCTGTAACCGAAGCCTTTGACGAAGCTATCGGTAAACTGCTCCCCGGGAGGCGGCGGCAGGTAGACCGGCGGATAGGCGCTGTTTGGCCAGGTGCCATAGACGGTGGAGGGGTTATAGCTGGGAACATAGACCACCTGCGGATTGGTCGGTTCTATTTTAATGACCTGCGTGGGCGCAGGCGCCGCCGAGTGGGTGGTGGACGTTGCTGCCGTGCTGCTGGCGGAAACCGGTGCGGCAGGGGTGACAATCACTTTCTGCTGTGGCGTGGATTTCAGGGTCCCGGTCTGCTGGGCAATAGCGCGCAGGCGCTGCACCGAGTCCATCACATCATGCGGCTGGGCCAAAAACGCATTGCCGAGGTTCTCCACCCACGGCGGATTTTCGCCCATCATCGCCAGCAGGGCAGGGAAAGCGACAAGGGATTTGACGCTGGGATCCCACGGCTGACTGGCAACCGCCTGAACCGCCGCATCCCCTTTCATCGCGGGGTTATCCTGGGACCACTGTACCGCCTGCATGACGTTGTCGGGATAAGTGGAGGCCATCAACACCTGCGACAGCAGACTGTCCGGGTAGAGCGCGATGGGCGCGACCCACTGATCAATTTGCGCCTGGGTGTAGGTGGTGGTCACCGGCTGCGCTGCGGCAGGAGGTGAGGTTGGCGTTGGCGCCGGTGCAGGCTGCGCCGCCGCCTCAGTGACCGTCTCTGGAGTACGGCTTTGCACATAGAGTGTTCCCGCCGCCGCGAGTAAGCCAGCGCTACAGAGCAGGGCGATGATATGGGGTTTGAACGGCAGTGACATGGAAGCTCCTGACCCAAAAAGTAACCCATCTCGCTAAAGTATCGGCGAAAACGGCGCGTTTGCTGAGTATAAGTAAGCGGTATGGCTTTTTATTGATTATTGTTGGGATCGGCCCGGGGAGTTGTACGCGGAAAGGAATTTTTGTCGCGGTATTTGAACAGAAAGCCTGCAATATCCTGCCCTTAACGATTCAGCTAAATTTTAATGTTGCTTTTTTGTAAACAGATTAACACCTTTCAAAAATCCTGCTATGCTGCCGACGCGGTATCGGGCATTTACCCTACAAACTGCTGTCTCACAGGAGCGTGAAGAAAATCGCCCAGCCACTAAATCCTTCAAGATGCGTCAAGGCGGCAAACTGCCAATACCGAAGCAGATTGATTGAAGACGTGTAGGCCGCATTATGACAATGAGAAGCGAGGAGAACCGTCGTGCTAGAAGAATACCGTAAGCACGTAGCTGAGCGTGCCGCCATGGGGATTGTTGCCAAACCCTTAGATGCAACCCAAATGGCCGCGCTGGTAGAACTGCTGAAAAACCCGCCTGCGGGCGAAGAAGAATTCCTGTTAGACCTGCTGATTAACCGTGTACCGCCGGGCGTCGACGAAGCCGCCTATGTTAAAGCTGGATTCCTTGCCGCGATCGCCAAAGGCGAAGCGACCTCCCCTCTGGTAACCCCTGAAAAAGCCGTTGAACTGCTGGGCACCATGCAGGGCGGTTACAACATTCATCCGCTGATCGATGCGCTGGACGACGCGAAACTGGCGCCGATTGCCGCGAAAGCGCTGTCTCATACTCTGCTGATGTTCGATAACTTCTACGACGTAGAAGAGAAAGCAAAAGCAGGTAACGAGCATGCTAAACGGGTCATGCAATCCTGGGCTGACGCTGAGTGGTTCCTGAACCGCCCGCAGCTGGCAGAGAAAATCACCGTTACCGTCTTCAAGGTCACCGGCGAAACCAATACCGATGACCTGTCTCCGGCGCCGGATGCCTGGTCGCGCCCGGATATCCCACTGCATGCGCTGGCGATGCTGAAAAACGCCCGCGAAGGAATTGATCCGGACCAGCCGGGCGTCGTCGGCCCGATTAAACAAATCGAAGCCCTGCAGCAGAAAGGCTATCCGCTGGCCTACGTCGGCGACGTGGTCGGTACGGGTTCCTCGCGTAAATCCGCGACCAACTCGGTGCTGTGGTTTATGGGCGACGATATTCCGAACGTGCCGAACAAGCGCGGCGGCGGTCTGTGCCTGGGCGGCAAAATCGCGCCAATCTTCTTCAACACCATGGAAGATGCGGGTGCGCTGCCTATCGAAGTTGATGTGTCAAACCTGAACATGGGCGACGTGATTGACGTTTACCCGTTCAAAGGCGAAGTGCGTAATCACGAAACCAACGAACTGCTGGCCAGCTTCGAGCTGAAAACCGATGTGCTGATCGACGAAGTGCGCGCCGGTGGCCGTATTCCGCTGATCATCGGCCGCGGCTTGACCACCAAAGCGCGCGAAGCGCTGGGGCTGCCGCACAGCGACGTCTTCCGTCAGGCGAAAGACGTGGCGGAAAGCACCCGCGGCTTCTCTCTGGCGCAGAAAATGGTTGGCCGCGCCTGCGGCGTTGCCGGTATCCGTCCGGGCGCCTACTGCGAGCCGAAAATGACCTCTGTCGGTTCTCAGGACACCACCGGTCCAATGACCCGTGATGAACTGAAAGACCTGGCGTGCCTGGGCTTCTCCGCTGACCTGGTGATGCAGTCCTTCTGCCACACCGCAGCCTATCCGAAGCCGGTTGACGTGACCACGCACCATACCCTGCCGGACTTCATCATGAACCGCGGCGGTGTTTCTCTACGTCCGGGCGATGGCGTTATCCACTCCTGGCTGAACCGCATGCTGCTGCCGGATACCGTGGGTACCGGCGGCGACTCCCATACCCGTTTCCCAATCGGTATTTCCTTCCCGGCGGGCTCTGGTCTGGTGGCCTTCGCCGCTGCGACCGGCGTGATGCCGTTGGATATGCCGGAATCGGTGCTGGTGCGCTTCAAAGGGAAAATGCAGCCGGGTATCACCCTGCGCGACCTGGTTCATGCCATCCCACTGTATGCCATCAAGCAGGGCCTGCTGACCGTTGAGAAGAAAGGTAAGAAAAACATCTTCTCTGGTCGCATCCTCGAGATCGAAGGTCTGCCGGATCTGAAAGTCGAGCAGGCATTTGAACTGACCGATGCGTCCGCTGAGCGTTCTGCTGCCGGCTGTACCATCAAGCTGAACAAAGAGCCGATCGTTGAGTACCTGAACTCCAACATCGTCCTGCTGAAGTGGATGATCGCCGAAGGCTACGGCGACCGCCGTACGCTGGAACGCCGTATCCAGGGCATGGAAAAATGGCTGGCGGATCCGCAGCTGCTGGAAGCCGACGCTGACGCGGAATACGCGGCAGTGATCGACATCGATCTGGCGGATATCAAAGAGCCAATCCTGTGCGCGCCGAACGATCCGGACGATGCCCGTCTGCTGTCTGACGTGCAGGGCGAGAAGATCGACGAAGTGTTCATCGGTTCCTGCATGACCAACATCGGCCACTTCCGTGCCGCCGGTAAGCTGCTGGACAGCCACAAAGGCCAGCTGCCGACTCGCCTGTGGGTGGCGCCGCCAACCCGTATGGACGCCGCGCAGCTGACCGAAGAAGGCTACTACAGCGTGTTTGGTAAGAGCGGGGCGCGTATCGAAATCCCTGGCTGTTCCCTGTGTATGGGTAACCAGGCTCGCGTGGCCGACGGTGCGACGGTGGTCTCCACCTCCACCCGTAACTTCCCGAACCGTTTAGGTACCGGCGCTAACGTCTATCTGGCCTCTGCCGAGCTGGCAGCGGTGGCTTCTCTGCTCGGCAAATTGCCGACGCCGGAAGAGTACCAGACCTTCGTGGCGCAGGTGGATAAGACAGCGGAAGATACCTACCGTTATCTGAACTTCAACCAGCTGGATCAGTACACTGAAAAAGCTGACGGCGTGATCTTCCAGACCGCGGTGTAAAACCATTCGGTCAGCCCGGCTGACCGTTTGGCGATAAACTCCCCAATGCCCGGTGAACATTGCATCACCGGGCATTTTTATTTCCAAACCTCCTGCCCGTTACGCTTTTTTTCTTTCTGTCTGCTGCGATAATTACTGCATGGGTACAGTGCAGCGGTGACGCATTGCCCTTGCAGAGGAAAAGACTATGGACTACGAATTTCTGCGCGATATTACCGGAGTGGTAAAGGTGCGAATGTCGATGGATCACGAGGCGATCGGCCACTGGTTCAACGAAGAGGTGAAAGACAATCTTGCCCTGCTTGATGAAGTAGAGCAGGCTGCACGCACCGTGAAGGGCAGTGAACGTTCCTGGCAGCGGGCTGGCCATGAATATACGCTGTGGCTGGATGGCGAAGAGGTGATGATCCGCGCCAATCAGCTGGAGTTTTCCGGCGACGAAATCGAGGAGGGGATGAGCTACTACGACGAAGAAAGTCTCTCTCTCTGCGGCGTGGATGATTTCCTGCAGGTCGTTGCCGCTTATCGTGAATTTATGCAGCAGCGTTAATGACGCCTTTTATGTCGGGTGGCGCAAGAGCGTAGCCCTGCTAAGCGTAGCGTGAGCAGGGGAAATCCCCGGGTAGCGGCTGGTGCCTTACCCGGGCGACCAGGCGACGCAGAATCCCAGGCCCGGCAAGCGCAAGCGCCGCCGGGCATTTCCAATATTACACGGCAGGAATATTGCGGCCGTAGTAAATCTCGCGCATCTCTTTCCACAGCAGGTCGGTAATGACCTTGCGCTCTTCGGCGGTCAATTCTTCCGGTCGGGTATGGAACATGTAGTGCTTAAGGTCGAACTCCTTGAGCAACATTTTGGTATGGAAGATATTTTCCTGATAAACGTTCACATCGACCATGTCATACAACGACTTAATGTCATCGGACATAAAGTTCTGAATCGAATTGATTTCATGATCGATAAAATGCTTCATCCCATTGATATCGCGGGTAAAGCCGCGCACGCGGTAGTCAATGGTCACAATGTCCGATTCCAGCTGGTGGATCAGATAGTTCAGCGCTTTAAGCGGAGAAATGACCCCGCAGGTAGAGACTTCGATATCGGCGCGGAAGGTGCACAGTCCACCTTCCGGATGGCTCTCCGGGTAGGTATGCACGCAGATATGGCTCTTATCGAGATGGGCGACCACGGTTTCCGGTAACGGACCTGGATGTTCGGTCTGGTCGATAAGCTTGGGATCGACAGGCTCTTCGCTGACCAGAATGGTCACGCTGGCGCCCTGGGGTTCATAATCCTGGCGGGCGATATTCAGGATATTGGCGCCAATAATAGAACAGGTTTCTGTCAGGATCTCCGTCAGGCGATTGGCATTATAGAGTTCGTCGATATAGGCGATGTAGCCGTCACGCTCCTCTGCCGTTTTGGCGTAACAGATATCGTAGATACAAAAACTCAGGCTTTTAGTCAGGTTGTTAAAGCCATGCAGCTTCAATTTTTTCAATTTAGTTCACCCCCTTACTTCGCGTCACGGTGCGGACAGAGCATCATGCAGATATTGTGGTAAGGCGAAGGCCGCCGTATGGATTGCCGGATTGTAGTAACGGCAGGTCAGGTTGGCTTTGTGAAAGCGCGCCTGAATGATTTCGCTGGAGAGATGGCGCAACGCCTCGTTGTCGCTCGCCCAGGCAAAAGTCATGATCCCGCCGTAATAGGTTGGGATGGCCGCCTGATAGAAGCTGACGTCGCGAAAATAGTGGCTCAGTTTGCGATGGCTACCGACCGCTTCGTCCTGCTGCAGGAAACAAACGCCGTTTTGGGCAACGAACACGCCCCCCGGGTTCAGGCAGCGTTTGCAGCCTTCATAAAAAGCCGAGGTGAACAGGCTTTCGCCCGGACCGATAGGGTCGGTACAGTCCGAAATGATCACGTCAAACGTTTGCGTCGTCTGGTTAACAAAATTGACGCCATCATCAATCACCAGCGTGAAGCGCGGATCGTCGTAGGCCCCGGCGCTATGGTTGGGCAGGTACTGACGGCAGAATGAGACCACCCCGGCATCGATTTCCACCATGGTGATGGTTTCGATGCTACGGTGACGAGAGACTTCGCGCAGCATCGCGCCGTCGCCGCCGCCGATGATCAGGACATGCTTCGCGTTGCCGTGGGCCAGCAGCGGCACGTGGGTCATCATTTCGTGATAGATAAACTCATCGCGTTCGGTGGTTTGCACGACGCCATCCAGCGCCATCACCCGGCCAAAGGCGCGGTTGTCGAAGATGATCAAATCCTGATGATCGGTTTTTTCGTGGTACAGCACGTTATCAACGCTAAAGTACTGACCAAAATGGTCATGCAGCGTTTCATGCCACAGTGGATTATCGGCCACGGTGAGGCTCCTCCTTCGTTAACATCTGTTACACCCGTAAAACGAGTGCAACATCATAGACAACTATAGATGAGGATGCACGGCGGTTATTGCAGCAATGCGGCAGGAATAACCGCCACCGCCCGGGGAGAGCGGTGGGGGGAGGGTTATTTCGCCGGTGCGGGTTGGCTATCTACTATCCGCACGGAATAAACCATGGTGGCGCCTGGCGGGATTTTCGGCGGTAATCCTTTACTGCCATAGGCTTTTTCGGGCGGGACGACCAGCGTCAAGGAGCCATGGTTCTGCAGGCGTTGCAGCGGGCCGCGAAACACCGGGGGATAGGCATCCAGCTTCTGGGTGAGCGCCTGATCTTTCGCTTCCATATCGTTGATCACTGTCCCGTCCGTCAGCATCTCTTTGATTACTACGGTGACCAGATCGTTACCGCTTATTTTTCCTTTGCCCGGATAATCGACGCGACTGTAGACGCCATCTTTGAAGATCACATCTTTTTTGCGCGCAAACGCCTGCTGATATTTCTTACCGGCACTGATGTTTTTCTGCTCGATTTTATTCAGGTTCTGGAAAACCTGCTGCGAGACGTCAAACAGCGCCTTGTTACGCTCCTGTTCTCCGAGACGAAGCTGGCCGCTAAAAGCATCTTCGATACCCCGCAGCACCAGCCCGGCGTCGACGGTAATTCCCTGAGTGCGACGGGTGGTGAGAACGTTAAGGGCTTCTGCTCCCATCGAGGCGCCGATCGCATAAGCCTGCTGTTCTCCCGATGCGCTGAGTTTGGCGGCGGCGCTCTCGCCGCTGCGCGTTTTAGACTGTACAGAAAGCTGTGTTCTCAGCAGTTGGATTTCATCTTCTTTCATCCGTAGCTGGGCGTTGTCTTTATCCGCCTGCAGGCGGTAGGCTGCAACAACCGCCGCCATTTCCGGCGGCTCATTTTTTGGCGCTGCAGCGGTGTCAGGGCGGGTTGTTGGCGCTTTTTCCGCGGCGGCCAACCGGGCGGTTAACGACTGCTTGTCGGCGTTTAGCGCCTTGACCTGGTCGAGAGCGGCCTGCTGTGTTTTCTCCGCGGCGTCGAGCCGGATAGTCAGCGACTGCTTATCGGTGGTCAGCGCTTTAACCTGCTCGAGGGCAGCCAGCTTCTCTTTTTCCACCACGGCCAGTCGGGTGGCCAGCGGCTGTTTGTCGGCGTTAAGGGCTTTGGCCTGGTCGAGGGCGGCCTGTTTCTCTTTTTCCGCAGCCATCAGCCGGGCGGTGAGCTGGCCGAGTGCGGTCTGCTGTGCTTTTTCCGCGGCGGCCAGCCGGGAGGTCAGCGTTTGTTTATCTGTATTCAGCGTGGTGAGGCTGGTGCTGAGCCGTTTATTTTCCGCTTCGACGCTCTGAAGCTGCGACGTTAATTGTTGGATCTGCTTAAGTGCGGCAGCCTGGCTCTGTTGCAGAGTATTATTCCGGGCAACGACTTCCTTTTTAATTAACGTCTCATTTTCCGCCGTGGCGGCGGTTAAGGCGAGCTGTAATTGCTTTATTTTATTATTTAACGCCGCTTGCTCATTCGCAATGGATGTATCCGTGGCTGGTGTGGCGGTAAGCTGTTTTTTTAATTGTTGGATAATTTTATCTTTTTGCGCAATCGTTGCCTGTTGGCTGGCGATTCTTTTTTGCAACTGTGCGTTATTGGCCGTCGTTTTTTTATTGTCCGCGTTCTGGCGAGCGTCTGACGCTTGCTTTGCTGTGGCCGCAGAGCTTTTCTCTTCTTGCGCTTGAGCTTGCTGAGTTTGCTGCTGGGCGTAATCGAGAAAAGCCGGCGTAGCACCGGCGTAGAATGAGGTTGAAAGCGCCAGCGCCGCGACGAGCATCAGCAGTGGTGCTTTAGGGGTCAGCGTGGCGGGTTTGTTCATGGCAGTTTGTTTTCACCACGCTGTACCAGGGTATCGATCAGCGTTTTCTGGATATCGGAACACAGTTTGATGGATTTAAACTGGTACATGGAGTCAATGCCCAGTCGGGTGGGATCGGCCACTTTATCGCGCACATTGTTGTATTGCGATGCCGAACGCACCAGGGCATTGAACTCATTGCTGAGTTTAGTTGCCTGCTGTGGGTTCACCTCTTTAAGTGAATCCAGCGCCTTTCGGCAGGACTCAATACGCTCCTGTTCGCTGGCCGCTCGCTCCTGCTCAGCCTGCTGCTGTGATGTGAGCGGCGTGGTGATCGGTTTTACCTGCTGGCGAGAAGAGGTATTGCTACAGCCCACTAATAAAAATGCGGCGAGCGGGATAATACGGAGAGTCGGCGAGATATTCACAATTTCAGTCCATGAAGTAGGGATATTTTCACCGGATTCTAGAAGGGTGCTTTTTATTTTGCAATATATGGTTAATGATATTTTATTAGTTTTTTAGTCATTCATCATTATTAGGGGTTTAATTTATTTGGCGAATTGATAGGTTTGCAATTAAATAATGTTTGTTTATATACAATAATAAATATAGATATAAATATTTAAATGTGACAAATGAAACGGCAAAGGCGCGGAGCGTGACCGTCCGCGCCGGTCATTATTTGACGTAAGCCAACAGGCTGAGCGAATCGCGGGCCAGCGCTTTGCATTTTTTCGCCGTCGGGATGTTAATACCGCTGAGATCGCGGTAGCTATCCTCGCCAAGCGCTTTCATGTTGTAGCTGTCGTAGTTGCTCAGGTCCCACTGGTTCTGTTGGGCAAAGAACACCAGCGCGCGTCGGATCTGTGTATTGGGCAGGTTCTGGTAGCCACAGTCGTTTTTCAGAAACACAAAAACCGCGGTTAAATCAGCCATATCTTCTGCTTCTGATTCGCTGAGCGCGTAGCTGTTGGCGGAGAGAGCAAGCAGGCTGCCGAGTACCATTGTTCTGAAAAGCGTCTTCATTTTTTCTACCATTAGATCACCGACGCTTCAAATTAGCATACTTCTTTACACAGCGCCGATCTTTATTCTTACTCTTCTGCTTGACCTTCCCGTTACGGTAGGGTTTAAGCTCAAATATTCGCCCGCAGAATAAAAAGGATGTGAATATGCAACGTCGAGACTTCCTCAAACTGACCGCCGCGGTTAGCGTGGCCAGCGCATTACCGCTATGGAGCCGTGCGGTTTTTGCGGCCAGTCGCCCGGCTCTGCCGATACCGACGCTGTTAACGGCCGATGCGCGCAACCGTATCGCCCTGACGATCCAGGCGGGCAAAACACAGTTTGGCGCTCTGCACGCCACCACCTGGGGCTATAACGGTTCACTGCTGGGTCCTGCGCTACAGTTGACGCAGGGGAAGACCATTACGGTTGACATTACCAACCAGCTGGCGGAAGAGACCACGCTGCACTGGCATGGCCTGGAGGTCCCGGGCGAGGTCGACGGCGGACCGCAGGGGGTTATCGCCCCGGGCGCCACCCGTACGGTGAGCTTCACGCCGACGCAGCGGGCGGCCACCTGCTGGTTTCATCCGCATCAACATGGGACCACCGGCCGGCAGGTGGCGATGGGGCTGGCCGGCCTGGTGCTGATCGAGGATGAAGAGAGCGGACGCCTGCTGCTGCCTAAGCAATGGGGAATCGATGATGTGCCGGTGATTGTCCAGGACAAGAAGTTCACCGCCGCCGGCGAGATCGACTACCAGCTGGATGTGATGAGCGCCGCTGTCGGCTGGTTTGGCGATACGCTGCTGACCAATGGCGCTCTCTATCCCGAACATGCCGCCCCGCGGGGCTGGCTACGTCTGCGCTTGCTAAACGGCTGTAATGCCCGTTCCCTCAATTTTGCCACCAGCGATAAGCGTCCGCTGTACGTGGTGGCCAGTGACGGCGGTCTGTTGGCCGAGCCGGTGAAGGTCGATGAATTGCCGGTGTTGATGGGGGAACGCTTTGAGGTGCTGGTGGACACCAGCGACGGTAAACCTTTCGATCTGGTGACCCTGCCGGTGAGCCAGATGGGCATGGCCATTGCGCCTTTTGATAAACCGCAGCCGGTGCTGCGCGTTCAGCCGCTGGTCATTCCCGCCTCCGGCAAACTGCTGGATACGCTGGCCACGCTGCCGGCGTTACCGTCCCTGACGGGGCTGACGCAGCGTCAGCTCCAGCTGTCGATGGATCCGATGCTCGACAGGATGGGCATGCAGGCGCTGATGGAGAAGTATGGCGACCAGGCGATGGCGGGAATGGACCACGGCATGATGGGGCATGGCGGCATGGGCGACATGAGCAATATGCACCATGGCGACATGAGCAATATGAGCAATATGAACCACGAGGCTGGTCGGGATCATGGCATGTCGTCAGGCAAGGGGTTTGATTTCCATAACGCCAACCGCATCAACGGCAAAGCCTTCGACATGAATGTGCCGATGTTTGCCGCGGCCAGAGGCCAGTATGAGCGCTGGGTGATATCGGGTAAGGGCGACATGATGCTGCATCCGTTCCATATCCACGGCACCCAGTTCCGTATCCTCAGCGAGAACGGCAAGCCGCCAGCCGCGCACCGCAGCGGCTGGAAAGATACCGTCCGCGTGGAAGGTGACGTCAGTAAAGTGTTGGTGAAGTTTGATCATCCGGCGCCGAAGGAGTTTGCCTATATGGCCCACTGCCACCTGCTGGAGCATGAAGACACCGGGATGATGTTGGGATTCACGGTTTAGGGCTCGGCGGCCTGCTGCCATCTTCCATGGGGAGAAGGGATAAACACAAAAAAAACGGCAACTTTCGTTGCCGTTTTGCGTTTTATTTGGCGTCATCCGGGAGCGCATAGGCGACGATGTAATCGCCCATTTTGGTACCGAACGAGCCGTGACCGCCGGCAGAGATGACAACATACTGTTTGCCATTCACTTCGTAGGTCATTGGGGTGGCCTGACCGCCGGCTGGCAGACGGGCTTCCCACAGCTTCTCGCCGTTGCTCATATTGTACGCGCGCAGGTAGTTATCTGCGGTCGCGCCGATGAACAGGACGTTACCGGCCGTGGAGATCGGACCGCCAAGCATCGGCATCCCCATGGTGAACGGCAGCTTAACCGGCATCGGGAACGGCAGGCTGTCCTGCGGAGTACCGATACGTTTTTTCCATACCACTTCGTTGGTTTTCAGATCCAGCGCGGAGATATAGCCCCAGGCCGGTTGTTTGCACGGCAGACCGAACGGCGACAGGAACGGATTCAGGGTGACGCCGTACGGGACACCGTACTGTGGCTGCACGCCGGACTCGGTGCCAGAGCCTTTCGCATCTTTCGGCGGCTCCATCGGGTTGCCCGGGCCGCGTGGGATCAGTTTAGAGACGAACGGCAGCGCCATCGGGTTGGCAATAGCCACCTGACGGTTCGGATCGACGGAGATACCGCCCCATTCAAACATCCCCAGGTTACCCGGGAAGACGAGAGTGCCCTGCTCAGATGGCGGGGTGAAGATACCTTCATAGCGCATCTGGTGGAAGATCACGCGACACACCAGCTGGTCGAACATAGTGGCGCCCCACATGTCCGCCCCGGTCAGATCTTTCTTCGGACGGAAGCTCAGATCGGAGAACGGCTGGGTTTTGGCGACGTAATCCCCTTTGGCAGCGCCCTGCGGAACCGGTTTTTCCGGGGCCGGGACCACCAGCTCGCCATTACGGCGATCCAGTACGAAGATGTTGCCGGTTTTCGCCGGGGCATAGACGACCGGTACGGTTTTACCATTAACCTCAATGTCAGCCAGCGTCGGCTGGGAGGGCATATCCATATCCCACAGATCATGGTGGACGGTCTGGTAGCTCCAGGCCAGCTTACCGGTGGTGGCGTTCAGCGCCACAATCGAGCTGGCGTAACGCTCTTGCTCCGGCGTGCGGTTGCCGCCCCAGATATCCGGGGTGGTCACGCCCATCGGCAGATAGACCAGATCCAGCTTAGCGTCGTAGGCGGCAGGCGCCCAGGAGTTCGGTGAGTTGAGCGTGAAGTGATGTTCATCGCTCGGGATGGCGTTCGGATCTTTCGCACCCGGATCGAAGGCCCACAAGAGTTTACCGGTATTCACATCAAAGCCGCGGATGACGCCAGACGGCTCGCGGGTTGAGAAGTTATCGGTGACCGCGCCGGCAATCACGATGGTTTTATCGGTGATAATCGGCGGAGAAGTGGGTTCATACATACCCGGCGTGGTGACCGGCATGTTGGTCTGCAGGTTGAGAATACCTTTATTGGCAAAGGTTTCGCACAGCTTACCGTTGTCGGCGTTCACCGCGAACAGGCGGCCATCGTTCACCGGCAGGATAATACGGCGCGGACAGTCGGCGACGACGTCGGCAGGCGCGTTATCCGCTTTGGCTTCGTGATAAGAGACGCCGCGGCAGGTGACGTGCTGGAACGACGGATCGGCGTTCAGCTGCGGGTCAAAATGCCACTTCTCTTTACCGGTGGCCGCGTCCAGCGCGAACAGACGCTGGTGGGCGGTACACAGGAAGAGCGTGTCGCCGACTTTAATCGGCGTCACTTCGTTGGTGATTTCACCCGGGTCGTTCGGTTGCTTCAGGTCGCCGGTGCGGAATACCCAGGCTTCCTTCAGGTTCTTCACGTTGTCGGCGTTAATCTGCTTCAGCGGAGAGAAGCGCTGGCCTTCCTGGTTGCGGCCATAGGCCGGCCAGTCGCCGTCGGCAACGTTGGAGATCGGCGCGGCCGGGGTGGCGTCGGCGCTCAGGGTGCCGTTGACTTCCTGCGGGTCGTTAAAACCAGCCCAGGTCAGCATGCCGCCGCTGATCAGCAGGGCGACGACCAGCGCGCCAACGGCGCCAGCGGAAGGCACCGGCAGACGACGCCAGACAAAGGGCAGGATCAGCCAGATGCCAAAGAAGACGAGGATATCGCTACGCGGCGTCAGCGCCCAGAAGTCGAAGCCGACTTCCCAGACGCCCCAGATCATGGTCGCCAGCAGCAGCGCAGCGTACAGCCACAGCGCAGCGCGTTTGCCGCGCAGCAGCATCACGGTCACGCCCAGCATCACCAGACCGGCGATAGGGTAGTACCAGGAGCCGCCAAGCACGACCAGCCATGCTCCGCCGATTAAAAGATAGAGGCCGCAGAACGCTGCAAATAGCGCAGTCAGCGTCACCAGGAGCCTTGATTGTTGAGACTTTGTTTCAGCCATAGAAAGTTACTCATGTGTTTGTTAATTTTTTAACTGCAATTAATTATAGGTTTTAACAAGTGTGATCGGAATCACAAATATGGCTTTATTAATCCCTGCACCGAAGATTTCTTTTTGCTGGTATACTGGATGGCTTGCCGGTCATCGTCGGGGCGAAAGCAGCGGCTTTGATGATTTATATTTAGAATCAAATGGTTAGTCTTATGAAACATACTGTAGAAGCAAAAAACTTCATGTTTTCATGCTTTTATATGATTTCGTGAATTCTCCATTTTGATTTTTATTATCAGTAAGATACGCTTGTTTTTGTTCGTATGTTTATGCGGTTTTTTTGACTGTAGCAACGAACGGTGTATCAATCGGTGTATCAATCGCAATCACGAATCCAGGCGGGGCGGGCTATGGCGGGCACTAACAAGCTAAGTGATAAAAAGCTCAAGGCACTCCAGGGGGCCAGCCGTGATGCGCCAGAAATGTATGCAGATGGTGAAGGTTTAAGCGTCAGGGCATCAAAACAGGGTCAACTGAGTTGGGTATTCTCGTACCGGTTGGGTGGAAGGGGTAGCAAACTCGAACGTTTAACGCTTGGCCGTTACCCTGATTTGTCGCTAAAAGCTGCGAGAGAAAAGCGGGAAAAGTGTCGTCAGTGGCTGGCTGGTGGTCTTGATCCAAAAACAGAGCTTGAACTGAGCACCGAAGAAACGCTTAAACCTGTGACAGTACAGGATGCTCTCGAATACTGGCTGGTGAATTACGCCAGGAGAAAGCGCAGTGATGAGGAGCTGGTAAGGGCACAGCTACGCAAGCATATTTACCCGCGCCTTGGTCGTTATCCCCTCGCAAGATGTGAAACCCGTCATTGGGTGGCCTGTTTTGATGAAATAAATCAGACCAAACCCATGACCGCCGGCCGCATGTTCCAGATTTCTAAACAGGCGTTACGCTTCTGCAAGGTTCGCCGCTATGCCGCCAGTGATGCTCTGGCCTTTCTCACCATTCAGGATGTAGGCCAGCCATCCGGGCAACGTGACCGCGTATTGTCAGACAGCGAGCTGGCTGATGTGTGGCGCTGCACAGACAGTGATGATCAGCAGCCGTATTATTCACGTCTTCTCAAAATGCTGGTGCTGTTTGGCGCTCGAACGATGGAAGTTCGCCTTTCTCGATGGTCAGAGTGGGATTTTACATCGTGGATTTGGACCGTACCGAAAGAGCACAGCAAAACCCGCGAGAAAATCGTGAGATCGATACCTGAAGCTATACGCCCGTGGCTGGAAGAGTTAAAGCGTGAGACAGGGAAAACGGGTTTGTTACTGGGAGAAGATCGCACCCGTCAGGCTGTATCATTGAAAGGGCGCAGGCTTTTTAAAGATTTCCATCATAACGAGCCGTGGACTCTTCACGATCTGCGGCGCACGTTCTCCACGGGGCTAAACAATATGGGCATAGCACCGCATATTGTAGAGCTGCTGCTGGGTCATGCCCTACCGGGCGTCATGGCTATTTATAACCGTAGCCTGTACTTGCCGGAGAAGCTGGACGCTCTGAACAAATGGCATGAACGCTTAGAACTTCTTGCAGGTAATCATCTAAATGTGGTTCTGTTACCTGTAGCGAATAAAGATTAAACTGATATTGCGGGTCTAGGTCGGCCAACCGAAAAGCGGGAAACCCTACCCGCCTGGCTCGCAAGTTATTAGGGGCGTTGAGGGTGACGATATGGCAATACCATTACGTGAGTATTATTCATTATCTCGTGCTGCTGAATTACTTGATTGTAAGGTGGAGGATTTAATTCATTGGGCCTCCATTGGGGGGATTAATATATACCTGTCGATTGAGTCAGGTATGGGATACATGCACTTCTGTAATGAAAACGATGAGTTAGAAGAGAATTTTGAAGAAAACTTATTGGCTCGTGATGGATTTTCGATTGTAAGTGCTATTTATATTTTGGAGGATGATACTGCTAAAAATTTCTTCCAGAAAGAGCCACCTTTTGAAGGGTTCCAGCCATGCACTTTTAATGGATTGTGGGCTTTGCCTCGTTCAGCATATTGTTATGATGATTTAATGGAATTTAAACCCAGTTTTTTTGACTTATGGTTATCGTCAAATAAGTTGATGTTTATAGCTTTTGAAGATGATAGCTACTTAAATCCCCTTGAAAGTGATCTTTATTTAATGAAGTCTGATTTTTTATTAATTTCAAAGATAATAAATGGTGTTGAAATTACAAGCGCTTTTAAGGAAATTCCAAACTACTTTAATGAAGGAAGAGAGCAGCTAAGTTTAAAATTTAATGAAGACGCTAGTTCAATTTCTCAAGTTAGAACTTCCAGAACAGCCAGGGATGCAATAAAAATAATGGCAAAAAAACATTATGCTGAAGTTGCTGGGAATTATAAAAAGTTTGCTGAGGTGTTGAGTGCGGAGGCTAAGGAGATTGAAGGGATGACGGGGGTTAGATTTGATGATTCTACAGTCGGTCGCTGGATGAAAGACTAGCCTCATTAAGCGCCTCATTTAGGGAAGGGGTCCTTATTAAGGCCCCCATTAATTGAAAGCCCAGTCCAGATCTAAGACGCTGTCCCTGTCAACACGAATACAGAGAGAGCAACATGCTAAATATCACCTTTACCCCGCCAAATCCTGAACAACGGCGCACCCTCCTGGAAGAGTACGGATTCAAGTTCGATCGCCGAATCCGTGAAGAGGAATGTAGCGAGATCACCAGCCTTTCCCGCTCCAGTCGCTGGAAAATGGAACAACAGGGGCGCTTCCCTCCTCGCTGCCATTTTGGCCGCAATAGCTGCGCCTGGCTTCTGTCAGATGTGCTCTGGTGGGTCCGTAACCCTCCTGCTGTACCTAACGTCAATAACCCATATAGCCGTAAATCGGCTTAACAGAAACGGAGTGCTAACTCCCGCAATTTCGTCTGATCAGCGAAAAGAAAATAAGTTGCGGGCTTTTGCGCGAACTACTCAGCAGTATTTGTAATGCTGTCGCGGCGGCTCTGAATAACAACTTTTGGAGCGATAGAAAATGACTCAGAAAAAATTAACTGTCTTAACTGGCAGCGGCCAGACTCAACCTGAAAGCAACCAGAAGGATATTTCCAGCAATAATTTTGCTTCGAGAATCCCCGTAATCATAAGCAATATCGGCGGAAAAGAAATTCAGTCCGTAAGCGGGCGTAATCTGCATACGTTTCTGGCTGTAGGGCGCGACTTTACCAACTGGATCAAAGGGCGCATTAAGCAGTACGGGTTCGTTGAAGGGGTTGATTATGTGATTGTCGAATATTTGACCTCGCCAAAACGGGCGAGCTCAAAATCCCGCCAGCGTATTGAGCACGATTACATTGTTAGCCTGAATATGGGTAAAGAGCTTTCGATGGTTGAGCGCAATGCGCAAGGCAAGATGGCGCGCCAGTATTTCATCGACTGTGAAGAACGCCTTCGCCGTGTGGCGCCCGAGGAGCATGAGGCTGCGTTGCTGACATGGCGTAAAAATCGTGTGGCTGCTTGCGAGGATCATAAAAGCATGGCCGATGCGATGAAGGGCTATATCGAACGCACTGGAGATAAGCAGCACGGCTTTGCCTACAGCAATGAATGCACCTTCCTCAATAGCCTTGCGCTGGGTATGCATCCGCGAGTCTGGGCGAAGCAGAAAGATATTCCGGTTAAGCAGGTGCGCGACAACATGAACGCCGAACAACTGGCGCTGCTGGCTTATCTGGAAAGCCGCAACTGCGCTCTGTTGGATCTGGATACCAGTACGGCAACCCGCAAGACAAAACTCGCTGAACTGGCGCAACGTTGGCTGGTTAAAAGAGTGGGAGGTACAGCATGATCGCGCATAAAACAAAGGCAGCTTTGCAGAGCTGCCAATGCCACTACGAAAAACCGAAACAGATTAAGCATAACAGGGTTAATGCTGGTGGTCAAAGTCTAAGCAAGTTTCAAGTTTGCAATTTACCTTATATGCCAGCAGCATATAGCCAGGAGAAATTACGTTGTTATTTCTGCACCTTAGCTCTTAAGGAACTGCGAATATTCTTCATCAAAAATAGTCCTGATTTCCTTAATGCTTCGTTCAATACTTTCTGGAGTGTTATAGCCGCTCCTCGGTACTGTGGGGAGGATAATACTATTGATTCCTTGATTATCAAAAAAGGCCCTAATTCTGATTGCGGTCGAATCTTCATCAATAAACTCAATAATGAAACCATCAAAAGCTTGGCTAAATTTTGCCATTGCATCTTCTTTCTTAGAGCCAGTCATCACTGTTCTCCTTCATCAAAATTGGTGGCCTTCCTGAGCTTTCGGCGTTTAATTTCGCCTTCTAAAGCTGCGACGACAAACTGCCCGGTGCTTTCTCCTGGTTCTTTCAATTGTTCCATCGAACCTGCGATCTCATGTGGAACCCTTGCGGCTATAGTCTGCGATTTTCGGTTGACTGCTTTGGTTGCCATGCTGTTTCACTCCCTAAAAGGTGTTCTACAGTATGTACGAAATAAAAAAAGTGTTCAACACTTGACGTGTTCAACACCTTTGCATAAATTGGTGTTGAACACCTTGTATTGTCTAAACACAATAATAGCGAAGCCCGGCAGTGCACGAACACTAACCGGGCCTCTGACCACAAACCGTTAGTCGAGGTAACAGTTATGGCTGGATCACAGCATACCCAAACTCACCCCAAATATACATGGCGTTTTCTCTCGATTTCTGAGCGTTTGCCTGAGGCCAGACCGTTGGTGATTTATGTCAACGCATCCAGAGAGCAGGAGGCCCGCGACACTATGCCGGGAGTAAGCCTCATTCTCGTCGATGGCTTTATTGAATGTTGCCGCCTGGCTGGGCTCCAGACTGTAGAGGTGCTCCATGAGTGATCTAACTGTCCACCAGGCTGCTGAAAAAGCGTATCAGGCAGAAATTATTCTTGCCCTGATTTGCGAAAAGTCAGCTGTGCACATGGAAGATAGCGAAATTGACGCGCTGATCGTGATGGTTAAAGAGTTGATCGGCGATGTAGGTGGTTTTCTTGGTGAAGAAGCATCGCGTGAAGAGGTGGAAAATGCATAACCCTCAGCCTAAAAACTTTACCTGGCTTTTTCTGGCAACTTACGCCGATGCTAAACTGCTCCCTATCGTTCTGCGTACTCAGGCTAATACCGAAGATGAAGCCCGTTCACAGCTTAGTGGTGATTTTTCTCTGACATTCGCGGCAAAAATCCGTTCCGATTGTCCTCTCACTTGTCATTGGGTGGATCGGGATAGTTCTGTTTTGTGGTCTGTCATGGGCTGCAATGCTGACGCCTCAATTCAGCAAATGAAGGGGGGCCGCAATGTCTAAGCTCGAAATATTGACCCTGAAGAAGGCGAAATCGCGAACTTTACAGCTTTCAACGTTGCTTATGGTGATTTCAGAGAACGCTGTGCAGGAGCACGAAAGGCAATCTCTGGTCGAGCTTGCATACGACATTTCGTGTGAGCTTGCTTCCTTCATTCTTGAACAAGAACTGCCGGAGGTAGGCCATGCATAACCCGGCTGAGTTAAACGAATCGCTTGAAAGGCGTGTGGAACTGCTGACTGAAAAGGTGCTGTTCCTTGAGCAGCAGATCAAAACACTGACTGACAGCCAGGGGGGAGAAATCCCCCCGGGTATGGCACCAGTATCTACGCTGGCTGCTGAGTTCGGTATCTCCACCAAAAAGGCGGAAGAGCTGGCGAAAACCACCGGCGTGATGATGGTGAAGTTAAAAGCAGGTGGCTTTGTTGCGCCGGAAGAGAAATTCAGGGAGGTGGCCAGACAGGTGTTACGTAGCGCTAAACGTAAATACGGATCGGCGTACTGGTATCACCCGTTGTTAGGTAAATTCCAGATGAGTGGAGGGATCCCGAAGTGAAAAATGCACCGAACCTTAAACATCTTCCCAGGGAGAAATTCACCGAGGCAGTTATTTTTGCGGGAACTGATGCTTATGCGCATGCGAAAGGGTGGGAGGAGGGCCTGGGTAAACAGGTTGCCGAGGATACGACGCCTCCCATCTACCTGGGCCCAAAACAACTGGCTGAGCTGGCGAACCTGAATATCGTCGATAAAGGGCGACGGAGTGCCCGCGTGTACCTGGCCGGAGATATTGAACCGATACAGATTAACGCTATTGGTGAAAAGCTGGCGCTGGCAGGTGTCCTGGATGCGAGATTGTATAAAGGCATTCCAGATCGCCATCCGGAGGACTGGCACGATTATCTGAAACGGCTCAGGGAGGAGACTGATAGTGGGGAAAGCATAGTGGTCAGTCTGCCAGTGGCTAAGCGAGAACCCTTACAAAATAGCGTAGTGCCAGCATTGAACCAGATGGGGGCCAGCCAGCGCGGTGAGGTGCTGTTGGCTCATTATGATGGCAACCTGGCGATTCATGCCGACTCTGATACGGTTCACCACTACAACGGTGTTGTCTGGAATCCACTACCGGATAAAGAGTTGCAGCGTGAAATGGCACAGATCTACATCGATTCCGAGGTGGCTTACTCGCAGAACGCTATCAAGTCCGCAGTGGAAACCATGAAACTGAGTCTCCCGGTCATGGGGGTTACAGCCCGCAACCTTATCGGCTTCAGCAACGGGGTATTTGATACCCGGACGGGGCAATTCAGGGAGCATAACAAGACCGACTGGCTGCTGATCGCCAGCGAACTCCCGTTCAGTCCGCCGGCAGAAGGCGAGACACTGGCGACTCATGCGCCGAACTTCTGGAAATGGCTTCGCCGTTCTGTGGCCAGTAATGACCGAAAGACAGATCGTGTATTGGCTGCGCTGTTTATGGTTCTGGCGAACCGTTACGACTGGCAGTTGTTCCTCGAGGTCACGGGGCCGGGTGGCAGCGGTAAAAGCGTTATGGCGGAAATCTGTACGATGCTGGCGGGCAAGGCCAATACCGTCTCGGCTAGTATGAAAGCGCTGGAGGATGCGAGGGACAGAGCGCTGGTGGTTGGTTACTCGCTGATCATCATGCCGGATATGACCCGTTACGCTGGTGATGGTGCCGGGATTAAGGCCATTACAGGTGGCGATAAGGTGTCGGTAGACCCTAAACACAAGGCACCATACTCGACGCGGATACAGGCAGTAGTACTGGCCGTCAATAACAACGCCATGACATTCAGTGACCGCAGTGGCGGGATATCCCGTCGCCGGGTGATTTTCAATTTCACCGAGGTTGTGCCGGAAGACGAGCGGGATACGATGCTGGCCGAGAAGATAGAGGGGGAGCTTGCCGTAATCATTCGTCACCTGCTAACTCGCTTTGCCAGCCAGGACGAAGCAAAACGGCTACTGCATGAGCAGCAGAAATCCGAAGAGGCACTGGCTATCAAACGTGAGGGGGATTCGCTGGTGGACTTCTGCGGATACCTGCTGGCGTCGGTGGCATGTGATGGGATGTTTATCGGTAATGCCGAGATAGTCCCCTTCAGCCCGCGCAAATATCTGTATCACGCCTACATGGCATACATGCGGGCCAATGGACTGAATAAGCCAGTGTCGCTAATGAGGTTCGGAACGGATATGCCTGGTGCAATGGCTGAGTATGGCAAGAGGTATGAAAAACGGAAAACCAAGCACGGTATCAGGTCAAACGTTACCCTGAATGACGATTCAGAAGACTGGATGCCATCATGCAACAGCAACTCAGAAAACGGTGAGGTAGAGTAAAGTTATAGAATAAGTGTTCACCAGTATTCACCCTGTTAAAAAGTTTATTTATAACAGTTGGTTAAGTGGTGAACACTTATTTGTTAAGTATTCACCAAGTATTCACCTGTTCACCTTTTGATTGTTTTTTGCTCTAAAGGGTGAAGGGTAGGGTGAACACTTGTGAACACCTTAAAGAAGAGTATTCACCCTATAACAATATGAATTTAATTAAGAAATTCGCAAAGATGAAGGGGTGAACACTTAAACGTATATTTTTTAATTTTATAGTTTTGGGGGCTCATGAATTGATTTTCAATGGTTCAGCATACGAGCGACTTGTGTTCGAACCTAATGCCAGAACAACGACCATGGGTACATATTATGGCAATAGCGAAGCTGGTGGTATCGCTGCCTAAGAGTGGTTGTAGTTTCGGTGAGATATTGAAAGCATAATAAGTATTTTCTGAAATCAGCGGTTCTTTTTTTAAGGTGAGGGATTCATGTTGCATAGCTTTTTAAAAGCTGAACTTCAGACAGGCCGTAAATACGACCTGTTAGATAAGGATAATTACTCTCTTTTATACATTGCTCTCAAATCTGCACATGTGTTAAAAATTTCCATTATACGATCATCTGTGTGTGGCAGGTTTCGTTGTAAAGAATCTGAGTTGTCTTGGTGGTATTTTTCCGTTGTAACTGCTCGCCTTAATAATATAAAGGCTTCTTTTGGATAACTTCGTCCCCCATAATCTTTTATTTCCAATGCAAGAGTTGTTATTTCTTTAACCTTTCTTCGTAGTTTGTTTAACTCCAAAGATTCTCCGCCATCGTTAGGGCTCATCCAAAAAGACAAAGAAGATTCTTCTAACTCCGTTAGAGCTTTCTTGAGATCTCCAGCCCAAGAATTTCTTGCATTTTTACGAAGGACCACCCAAGCAATAAACATGGTTATTCCCCAACCAAGAATCGTAATCGCCCAAGTGATATATTGAGCGAATGTTATGCTATTTTCAGCAGTCATTTTCGCCTCAGTTAGCTTTTCTTTTTATATTCATCGTCAATATATTCTTTGATTTCATCAGCCAACTCAGGCTCTTCATCTGTTTTTATTTTTAATGAGTTAAGCAATTTATAAGGTACACCCTCACGTATTAGCCCTCCGAACCCTTCCTCTAAAAATGAGGAACCATAGCCTGGGGTGCCATCTAAATCAATCATTAAGATAATATTGTTATTTTTTGTAAAATCATCCCCATAAGTGTCTTTGAATATTTTTAACATGAAAGCTTTAAATTCCTCTCCAGACTGTGGACCAAGACGTTTAAATCTTGGTCCTGGGTATGGAAAACGTTCTGATACTTTTACTATTTTCATTATTAACTCTCCTTCCCATCTGCGGTTAACGGGATAGACCATTCGACAATTGTACCACACACGCTGGATTTGTGCTCTCTTCTATGATCATTAAGTTTTGAATTATGTCTAAAATATCTATAGTAACCTTTGTTACTGTAAATGGATAAATTACCTTCATTTAGTGAGTCAATAATAGCTTTGATATCTTTTAAACCTTTACCTCGATTACCTTGCTGAGTTCTGGTTCTGCCCATTTGGGAGGCTATTTTAATCATTGCTGAGTCATTAAGTTTTCGCAACTGAAGAAGGTTTTTCAGGTGCTCAATAATTTCATCGGTTCTGGTAAGTGGAAGTGATTCAGGAATGCCGATACCTTTATCACATATAACTACAATAAGATTGTTATCTTTAACACCAGCGAATGCCCACCATTTTGTACATGAGTCATCTTGATTTTTGTCACCATAATAAGCATGTTCCACACAGTTAGCCATCGCCTCACTAAACCCTTTATAAAGTTTTCTCTGAGCCTTTTGACTTATTTTAAATTCTATTTCTTTTATCGCCTCTGAAGCTTGTTGTGTATCAGTCTGTGCCCCTGATGCATAATTCCAATATGCTACATCATCAAAATTTTTAGTTTCTCGCGCACCTTTTCTCAAAAGATCATAAAAACCTATTTGCTTCAGTATACTTTCAATTTTCTCCATTTTAGGGTGGTTAAATGTTATGCATCCTCGCCCTAGTGTACTATGGGATATTAATGTATCAACCTCAGCCAAAAAGGAAATCATCGCAGAGGCTGTTATTTTTTTTGTGGCATTGAAATTGATACAGACATTCTTTTTTTTGTCAAGTATAAGGCGGCGAAGCTTCATTAAAAAAACATTCGTTTTATGATAGTTTGTAGTATCATAGTAATCAATATTGATTGGGGCAGATATATTTTCACGTTTTTCACTAGTAGAAAAATATGATTTATCAATTTTTAATTTAATATATCTCTTGAGTTTTACTTGTAGCTTATTTTTCAAAAGGTGCTCTGGGCTTCCACTTTCATTTTTAATCGTGTTAGACAGTTTTTTCTTCAATCTACTGATGAATTTTCGACGTGTTCTTTTTGCAATTTGAGCTTTCATTTTACTTCCTTGCAATAAGTTTATTAATATATTCTGATAAAAAAAACAATAATATATAATTATCAGGGGTGGTGCAATGTTATCTCCACATTGTCTACGGCTCGGCTTTGTTGAATAAATCGAACTTTTGCTGAGTTGAAGGATCAGATCACGCATCTTCCCGACAACGCAGACCGTTCCGTGGCAAAGCAAAAGTTCAAAATCACCAACTGGCCCACCTACAATAAAGCCCTCATCAACCGTGGCTCCATAACTTTCTGGCTGGATGATGAAGCTATTCAGGCCTGGTATGAGTCGGCAACGCCTTCATCACGGGGAAGACCTCAGCGCTATTCTGATCTCGCCATCACCACCGTTCTGGTCATTAAACGCGTGTTCAGGTTGACCCTGCGGGCTGCACAGGGTTTTATTGATTCCATTTTTACACTGATGAATGTTCCGTTGCGCTGCCCGGATTACACCAGTGTCAGCAAGCGCGCAAAGTCGGTTAATGTCAGTTTCAAAACGTTCACCCGAGGTGAAATCGCGCATCTGGTGATTGATTCCACCGGGCTGAAGGTCTTTGGTGAAGGCGAATGGAAAGTCA
>ENA-OPVU01000426-OPVU01000426.1-human-gut-metagenome-genome-assembly--contig:-NODE-426-length-28761-cov-69.451717_pt1 | contig 28761 bp, 19 predicted proteins | sample MGYA00241497_ERZ501986 | MGnify/ENA primary metagenome ERZ501986 (study PRJEB25962, sample SAMEA2042995) | human gut metagenome | biome: human gut; feature: human-associated habitat; material: faeces...
TTTCTCCATAAAAATATACTAATTTTCAGGCGTTTTTTTAATTCCGCCAACAGGTTTATTATAAATGTGTTTAGAGGACAAGGAGGTGGAAAATATAATATTTTAAGAAAGAAAAATCCTTGTGTGGTATAGATTCTCCAAAAAATGTTGTATATTTGCAGTTGATTTTGAGTATATTGATATTGCTATAAAACAAAAGCATTGTCGATAGAAAAAAAGATAAAAATAAAAAATATATGATTACAAAAGATAATATACAAAAAGTCCTTTTGGATTTGAAGTTTTTTTCAAATCATGGTGTCTATACCAGACATTTTGGCTCGGCTGACGAAGGCTTTGATTTGGAATATAACTATAATACTGGTAAATTCAATTATCCGGTAGGATTACAGGCTGATAGAAATACAACGCAAGAAGATTATCAGAAAGAAAGTTATGTTGTATTTGTTTGTGTTGCCCAATTGTTTGAGCGTGGTTATCTTCCTCAACATATCAAGTTGGAGGGAAGAAATTATGCTGGTGCAGACACGGGATACTGTGATATTCTGGTAAGCGATAATAATGGTGAGCCATATCTTATTGTTGAATGTAAAAAGGCAGATATTGATAAGAAAGAGGATGAGTTTCGTAAACATTGGGCAAGGACTATGCGTGATGGTGACCAATTGTTTCGTTATTTCAATACATATCGTAAAGCCCAATATCTTTGTATGTATGCGGCGGATTATCCAGAATACAGCAAGAAAGGGAAAAAAATAAATCGTCTTGAGATCAACTATCATATTATTTCTTTGGTTGATAATGAGGAATATCTGCAGACGGATAATAAGCTCCATAGTTTCCAGGAAATGCGAGAGCAGCAAGGTGGAAGTGAAGACTTTTTTAATGTTTGGAAGCAGACGTATAAGCAGGATTTTACAACTCGTGGTTTGTTTGAAGAAGGTATTGACGCTTTCAACATAGGAAAGAAGAGTTATGGCATAAATGATTTGAAGACTATTGATGAATACTCATTGGATAAGAAATACAATGAGTTTGCATTAATACTGCGTAAGCATACTATTTCGAGTCATGAGAATGCCTTTGACAAATTGGTGAATCTTTTCCTGGCGAAAATCATAGATGAGCGTTATCATTCTAATGAACTTCAGTTACTTTGGAAGGGTGCGGCTTATGATGATTATTTCTCGTTGCAAGACCGTTTGATCAATTTGTATAAAAGAGGAATGAAGGAGTTCTTCGATGACGAGGTGGCTTCGGTAGAAAATGCAGAAATAGAAAATGCGTTTAAATTTCTTACATCTAAAGCTGATGAAGCAAGGGATACGATTAAAAGGTATTTCCGTAAATTGAAATATTTCAATAATAACCCTTTTGCCTTCCTCGATGTGCATAATGAGCAGTTGTTCTATAAGAATGCTGTCATATTGAAGGATACCATCAGTATGTTGCAGGATATTTATTTGACTAAAAATACGGATAATCAGTTTTTGGGAGACCTTTTCGAGGGTTTCCTTAATCGTGGTGTGCACCAAAGTGAAGGTCAGTTTTTTACTCCAATTCCTATAGCTCGTTTTTTGGTTTCGTCTTTGCCTCTTCGTCAAATTCTAGAAGGTGGTGAGATTCCTAAAATTATTGATTATGCTTGTGGAGCAGGACATTTCTTGACAGAGTATGCTCGTCAGATCAAGCCGATTGTTGAGGAAATGGCTCATCTTGAAAATATATATGACAAGAGAGCTAAAGAAGAAAGGCTTATTTCTGTGCTTCGTGAATATTATGAGCAGATAGTGGGTATAGAAAAGGATTATCGTCTTTCAAAGGTAAGTCAGGTTGCTGCATTTATGTATGGTATGGATGGTATTCATATCCATTATGGAGATGGATTGCAAGAAATGTCGGGTATTCAAGATCATACTTTTAGCGTATTGGTGGCTAACCCTCCATATTCTGTATCTGGCTTTTTGGAAACATTACCTGAGGAGGATAGAGAACGATATACATTGAACAATTATATTAGCAATATAGAGAAGAATAACTCTATAGAGACATTCTTTATCGAACGTGCTGCCCAACTCTTGAAGTCGGGTGGTGTGGCTGCTATTGTCCTTCCGTCAAGTATTTTGTCGAAAGGTGGTCTCTATATGCGAACACGTGAACTTCTCTTGAAAAACTTTGACATAGTTTCTATTTGTAGCCTGGGACCAAATACATTTGGTCAAACCAATACAAGTACGATAGTATTGTTTTTGCGTCGAAAAGCTTTGGAGCCTGATTTGTCTAGACATTTACACAACCGCATTACGGAGTGGTTTGAGGGTAATATGGTAGATAATGGTGCATATAAAGATTCTCAAAACTTGGATGCTTATATCAAACACATGGGATATAAGCACGATGATTATATCCAGTTGTTGAAAGGTGAATTAACGGATGGCTTCATGGATTCTGATATGGCAAAGGAATACGTGAAAGCTCTAAATATCAAAAAACAAGGAAAGAATACAGCTTCAACAGCTTTAGCTGCTGAGGCAAAGAAAGTACGTGACGAAGCCCAGAAGTTTGTAAAGAGTCGTGCTTATGTGGCATTGACTCCAGCAGAGAAATTGTTGGAGGAGAAACGTTTTACTCTTAAATTCATTCGCGAAATAGAGAAAGAAAAGCTCTATTTCTATATGCTTGCTGCTTCAAATCCGCAGCCGGTATTGGTGGTGCAAAGCCCATCTGACAAATCTTTGGAAAAAAAGTTCTTGGGATATGAATGGAGTAATCGAAAAGGTGCAGAAGGTATTCATTATCTGAATACAGGAAAAATCAAGGATTCTTCCTCTGATGATGAAGCAGCAGATGATGATACTATAGAGCAGATTAAAGGAATAGAAGGTATTATGACCCCATTGTTTGCACCTCTAAATCTGGACGATGAAAGTAAAATTAATGCTTTGATTCGTAATAATTATTGTGGGGTAGATAATTCTGTTTTAGATGAGTATGTAGATGTTGCTTCTGAATATGAATTAGTGGATTTGTTGGATTTTTCACGTGTGAATTTCGATAAGACAATAAAGACTGTTGCAACACTATCTTATCCGGAAATAGAAACAAAGTATCCCAAGGAAAAGTTAGGAAAAATAGCTCCATATTCAAGTGTTAAAATAGCATTGTCTGGTATAGATGTTAAGACTTATATCTCTACAGAAAATATTCTTCAAAATTGTTCGGGTGTAAAGCCATATGTAGGAATGCCTAATATAGACAAGATAACAGAGTATCACAAAAATGATATTTTAGTATCTAATATCCGTCCTTATTTGAAGAAAATTTGGTTGGCAGAATATGATGGTGGTTGTTCAAATGATGTATTGGTATTTAGAAATGAAAGAGTAAATGAAATATTGAATGACTACCTGTTTGAGGTATTATCAAGTGATATTTTCTTTGAATATATGATGGTTGGAAAAACTGGAATAAAAATGCCACGTGGTGATAAACGAAGTATTCCTAATTTTGAGGTTCCACTTCCTCCAATGGATATTCAAAAGAAAATCGTGGAGGAATGTGAGAAGATTGATCAAAAATTCAAGCAACAACAGTTTGAGTTGGATTCTTTGAATAATCGTGTGGAATCAATTTTTGATGAAGTTGCAGGTAGAAGTCAAAAGTTGGAGAAACTTTGTTCGGCAATCAATCCGTCGAAAGCGGATGTGAAATCTATAGAGTCTTCAACAATGGTCTCTTTTGTCGAAATGTCATCTGTAAGCAATGATGGATATATTGAGCAAAAAGTAGATAAACCATTGGTTGATGTTCGTAAAGGTAGCTATACTTATTTTGCAGAAGGTGATATTATTATTGCTAAGATAACTCCGTGTATGGAGAATGGTAAGTGTGCGCTTGCTACTGGTTTGACGAATGGTATTGGTTTTGGTAGTTCTGAGTTTCATGTACTCAGGGTGAATAATAAACTAATCAATAATGTTTATCTCTTTGCTTACCTAAATAGAAAAGAAATTCGAGAAAGGGCTGCTGCTGTAATGACTGGCTCAAGTGGTCACAGAAGAGTGCCGATTACATTCTATGAGGAGTTGAAAATACCTGTTCCTTCTATGGATGAACAATTGAGAATAGTTGCTGAGTATCAGAAAAATATTTCAGCGATAATGGATTTAAGAGAATCTATGTCCAATGCTTCCTCTGCCAAGCAAGCCATCTTGGATAAATATTTAAAGTAACGAAACAATGAATAAAGAGAATATTGGTTACGTTTATATCCTCACCAATCCGAGCTTTCGCGAGGATTGGGTGAAGATAGGTAAGAGTTCCCGTCCGGTGGATGTCCGATCGAAGGAACTTGATAATACGGCTGTGCCTCTACCTTTCGAAATCTTTGCAACCATGAAGACTGCAAAGTACAACGAGGTGGAGAAGTTGGTGCATAAAACGATAGATCGTTTGACGGATTTGCGTATCCGACAGAACCGAGAGTTCTTCAATGTCGCCCCACAAATAGCTCTGGATATCTTCAAAGATATTGCTCAAACCATAGATGATGCGGTGGTTACGGAGTATGAGGATAATAAGCTAAAGGTTTCTAATGAGCCGAAAGTGCAGAAGGATGTGGAGAAAACTCATAAACGTCCACGTTTTAAGTTTAGCATGGTTGGTATTAAAATAGGTGAGATAGTTACTTTTATTCCAACTGGTATTGAGGTTAGAGTGGCAAGTGATGATACGGTGGAGTATCAGAACAGAATCTACAAACTCTCTCCTTTTGTAGGAACTTTCTTGCCGATAGAGAAACAAACTCCTTCTGGCGCATATCAAGGAGCTAAGTACTTTTCCTCTAAAGGTAAGGTACTTGATGAATTGAGAAAAGAGAAAGAACTTTAGTAAAAATATATAAAAGCGACTTCTTGGTTTTAATGCCAAGAAGTCGCTTTTATATATTTTGAAAGTCTCAGACTTTTCCCATTTTCTTTCATTTTATGCCATTCTTAACCTCAGCGAATTAAGCACTACGCTTACGCTGGAGAAGGCCATCAGAGCACTTGCCCACATTGGGGTTATCTGGAAATCAATGCCGAAGATATGAAGGGCGCCGGCTGCCAGCGGGATGCAGATAATGTTGTAGATGAACGCCCAGAAGAGATTCTGCCAAATCATGTGAACCGTCTTCTGGCTCAGTTTTACGGCTTCCGGAAGTGCCAGGAGGTCGTCGCTCATCAGCGTAATCTGCGCCACATCCATCGCCACATCTGTTCCCTTTCCTATCGCCATGCTCACGTTGGCAAGGGCCAGGGCCTGGGTGTCGTTGATTCCGTCGCCCACCATCGCTACCTGCTTGCCTTCGTCCTGAAGTTTCTTTACCAAAGCCTGCTTGTCGCCAGGCAGCACCTTGCTCTGGTAATGCTTGATGCCGACTTTCTCCGCCCAGTAGTGAGCCGCTTCCTCCTTGTCGCCACTCATCATATAGACCTCTATTCCCCTTTCCTGCAACTGCTTCATCGCTTCCTGGGCATGAGGTTTGAGGGTCTCTCTCGTCTCCAGATCCAAATCCTCCTGCTTGGTGAAATCGATGTTCTGGTTAGGAATGGTGAGGGTGCCGGTCTTGTCGATGACGAGGGCGTTGATCTTGTGGAGATTCTCCAGCGCCGACGCATCTTTGATGAGAATCTGTTTCTGCGCTGCCTTGCCGATGCCCACCATCAGGGCGGTAGGAGTAGCTAAGCCCATGGCGCAAGGACAGGCGATGACCAATACGGCTACGGCTGAAAGGATGGCCTGAGGAAGAGCAGCGTTGCCGCCTATCAGCCACCACGCCAGGAAGGTGATGAGGGCGATGGCTGCCACGACTGGAACGAAAATCAGAGCCGCCTTATCCACGATGCGCTGCACGGGCGCCTTACTGCCCTGCGCCTCCTGAACCATGCGGATGATGTGAGCCAGGGCGGTGTTCTCGCCAATCTGCTTGGCTCTCATGCGGAGCTTTCCCTGACTCGGAATGGTGCCAGCCAGCACGTTGTCGCCTGCCTTTTTCATCGCCGGAGTCGGTTCGCCGCTGATCATCGCTTCATCTATATAGGCTGCATCGGGAGTCATGAAACTCTCTGCTTGGGTAACCACGCCATCCACCGGAATCTTTTCGCCGGCTCTTACCTCAATCATGTCGCCTATCTGAATGGTGGAAATCGGAACTTCCTCCATCTTGTAGTCGTTGGTGCCTTCTATCTTCTCGTAAGTCACTAGTCGGGCGGTTTTCGGCTGCATTCCCATTAGTTGTCGGATGCTGCTCGCCGTACTGTCCTTTGCCTTTTCTTCCAGGCATCTGCCGGTCAGCACGAAGGTGATAATCATCACGGAGGCATCAAAATAAGTGTGCCATTCTATGCCTCTCGCTCCCCATACCATTTCTCCGAAGAAGGTGTTGAAGGTGCTGAAGAGGAAGGCGATAAGGGTGCTGAGTGCTACGAGCGAATCCATGTTTGCCGTATGATGCAGGAGCTGCTTCCAGGCGGAAACATAAAACTGTTTGCCGCAGTAGAGCAGGTTGGCGAGTGCCAGGAGCAGACAAATCTGGTTGGCGAAGGAACTCGAGTGATGAGCCGAGGCAACGCCATCTGAAATCATATTCTGTTCCATGCCCAGGGAAATCCAGCCCATGGAGAAACACATGGTCAGGATGGCGAAGAGCCAGGAAGCGAGGGCTCGGCGGCGCAGGAGGGTGAACTCACGGCGGTTGATTTCCTCCACGCTTCTGTCGTTTTCGATAACAAGGTCGTATCCGGCGTTGCTGATTTCCCGCTTCATATCTTCCAGAGAGATGATATCGGGGTTATAATCTACCAGGGCAGTTCGGCTTGCCAGGGAAACCGAGGCGGAGTTGATGCCTTCTAGCGACTGCAGCTTCTTTTCTACATTGGCAGAGCATACGCTGCAAGCCATGCCTATTACTGGAATTGTTTTCTTCATCTGTTTCTTATATAAATGTTCTGAATTCTATAAGCAGAAGCTTTCATATCTGCTTTTCTGCCTGCAAAATTACATATTAATTATGGAAGAAAAAAGATTTATGGTAAAAAACTTTCGGCTGCTCCATGAAAATCATGATAATAAGGTAGATGAAAAATGCGATGGTTCAGGTAAGGGCACAAAAAAAGGCAGGTTCCAAATTGCTTTGGAATCTGCCTCCATCATTTATGGGAGATGATTATTTGACTTCGATGTTCTTTGTAGTCTTAGCCTCCTCCTTAGGAGTAAGCTTTGGAATCTCGACCTCGAGTATACCATCAGCTACCTTTGCTGAAATCTTCTCACGATCAGCATCCTCAGGCAGCGTATAACACTGCTGGTAGTTGCTGTAAGAGAATTCGCGGCGCAGATAGTGCTCGTGCTTGTCTTCATCCTTGTGTTCCATCTTGTTCTCGATGGCGATGTTCAGATTACCATCGTTATCGATGTTTACACGAACCCACTCTTTCTTCAAACCAGGAGCTGCAACCTCCATGATGTAATTCTTATCTGTCTCCTTGATGTTAATGGCAGGAGCAGTAGCATTCATACGTGACATTACTTCGGTATTGAATAAAGTATCATCAAAGAAGTTACTCAACCAATCTGAATCATTATTTCTACGTGCTAACAACATAATTAAAACCTCCAAATTTTATTTTACTCGTCCTCTCGGTTCCTTACGGCTCCGTCGGGATTTCTGCTTGTTAATATTCTTGTTATTTTTTTGCTTTCGCCTCGAAACTCCGTCATTCTTCTGAACTCCTTTATCTTTTGGCTTCAGCTTTCACTCTCTGTTTTTGCAACTTATGTGCCAGCGGACTGAAAGTGGTAATGTTGGCACGAAAGGATAAATATTTTAAACTTTTCTGCCAGATGATGCGGTTATCTCAACAAAAAAGTGTAACTTTGTCACCAACTAAATAATTCCAAGAAGCTTGTTTTTTTTTTGAAGTTTTTTCAAGAAAACGTACTTTGAATCACTCTTTTTTATTATATTTGCAATCGAAAATCGATTTGAACCTTGACTAAACGATGAAATAGTTATGGAACAGAACTTAAAAACCATATTTTATGCGATGGGCGCGATGATTCTTGCACCCCAAACCCTCTGTGCTCAGTCTGTGAACATCGAAGGCCTAGACTCCTTGCGCTTATCAGGTTCGGTGAGTGTAGTGGAGCCTGAACTTCTGAAGAAGGGTGTGCTCAATAATGCCCTGGATGCCTTGAGCGGACAGACGGCAGGTGTTAACGTCACTACCAATGGTCTTGACCGTATTGCTATGTTGAACTCCGTCCGGGTTCGCGGTACAACTTCTATCATGGGCGGCAATGATCCTCTGGTGATTATTGATGGTGTTACTTCTGATGTGGCGACGCTTGCTACAATCTATCCCGCCGATATCGAGAGCTTTACAGTACTGAAGAATGCCAGCGAAACGGCACTCTATGGTTCCCGTGGTGCTTCGGGCGTTATCCAGGTAAAGACCAAGAAGGGTACGGGTAAGGGATTTCAGATTTCTTACGAGGGAAACTATGGTATAGAGGCGATGTACAAAAGTATGGAGATGCTCAATGCCGCCGAATACATAGCTGCTGCACAGAAGTATGGGCTGGAGTATAACAATAAGGGATATGATACCAATTTCCGCAAGGCGATTACCCGAACCGGAAATATCCAGAACCATTATCTGGCCTTCAGCGGTGGCACTCCGCAGAGCAACTACCGCGCTTCTTTTGGCTATATCGACCATAACACGATTATTCGGAGCAAGGGCTATCGTAATCTGGTGGCTAAGATTGATGTCACCCAGAAGGCATTTGGCGATAAACTGACGGGAGATTTCGGCGTGTTCGGTTCGTCTTTCAAGAACAATGATATCTTCGACAGTCAGATGCTTTTCTATTCTGCCGATGCCATGAATCCTACTTATCCTTATGATAAGCTGAACGGCAGTTGGGTGAAGAATGGGGCTGCATCTCAGGTGAATCCTCCCGGTGCCGTGCTCAAGGAGCGTGATGATACGAAGAATATGAACTTCAATGCTCATCTGAAGTTGAACTATGATATGACAAATTCTCTGAGTGTTTCTGCTTTCGGAGCATACAGTTATGCTTCCAACGAGAACAACCAGTTCTGTCCTACCTGGCTTTGGGCGCAGGGCAATCTCTATCGTGGGGAGTTCAAGAGCGAGGACTGGCTTGCCAATGTATCGTTTAACTATCAGCATTCGTGGGGAATCCACAATCTGAAGGCAATGGTGGGTGCAGAATATCAGAAGGATATTCGAACGGGATTCTGGACTTCTGCGAAGGGAATCACCAACAACGACATGTATTACCATAATATAGGTGCTGCTGCATCACGGCCTTTCGGTGGGACAGACAGCAAGTACGAAGATCCGACCCTGGCTTCTGTGATGGGCAATGTCGACTACACCTTATATAATAAGTATAGTCTTTCGGTTTCCATGCGTGGCGATGGTTCTTCGATGGTGGGCAATGACCATACCTGGGGTTTCTTCCCATCCGTCTCTCTTTCCTGGGATATGAAGCAGGAGAAATGGCTCCGTTCTCTCAAGGAAATTACCATGCTGAAACTGCGTACGGGCTATGGACGCTCAGGTAATCTTGGCGGAATATCTTCTTATACCACTTTGAATACGGTACGGCAGAATGGTATTGTTTCGGTGAACAGTTCTCCTACGGTTACGATGGGAATGATTAGCAATAACAATCCTGATCTGAAGTGGGAAACCCGCGCTACCTGGAATATCGGAGCTGATTTGGGATTGTGGAACAACCGGCTGGTTCTGACGGCAGAATATTACTATTCCAAGACCACCGACATGCTCTATGCCTATGATGTGCCGGTTCCGCCTTTTGCCTATGATAAACTGTTGGCAAACCTGGGTTCTATGAGCAACCAGGGTTTGGAGGTCGGCGTTTCCTTCACTCCTATCCAGAAGAAGGACATGGAACTGAATATCAATATGAATCTCTCCTGGCAGAAGAACAAACTTCTCTCGCTGAGTGGTGAATATGACGGAATGCAGATGTCGGCAGCCGATATTACTGCGATGGGTGCCTTGTCGGGTGCCGGTCAGCATGGTGGTTACAACAATGTGGTCTATCAGATAGTTGGTCAGCCTTTGGGGGTATTCTATCTTCCTCATTGCAAGGGAATTATAGAAGATGGAAATGGGCATTACCGCTATGATATCGAAGATTTGGACAAGAACGGAACCGTAGATTTGAGTGATGGCGGTGACAGATATATTGCCGGTCAGGCTACTCCTAAAGTAACGTTGGGTTCCAATATCAGTTTCCGTTATCGCGACTGGTATCTTTCATTGCAGATGAACGGAGCCTTCGGACATAAGATATTCAATGGTACGGGCTTAGCCTACACCAATATGTCGAGTTTCCCGGATTATAATGTGCTGAAGGGAGCTCCTGAGAAGAATATCGTTGACCAGAATGTTTCTGATTATTGGCTGGAGAAGGGCGATTATCTCAACTTTGAGAATCTCACGCTGGGCTATGATATCCCTATCCGAAAGGGCGTGGTGCAGTCGCTCAGAGTTTCGGCGAGTGTCAACAATCTTGCCACCATCAGCAGTTACAGCGGCTTGACTCCGATGATTAACAGCTACGTGGTGAACAGTACGATGGGTATTGATGATAAGCGGACTTATCCTATTTACAGAACCTTCTCATTGGGTTTAAGTGTTCAATTCTAAAATCAGAAAGTTATGAAACGATATAGATTTTTATTTCTGCTGCTGGCGGCATTGTCTATGACATCCTGCCTGGACGAACATCCTAAGGATCAGTTGGACGAGGATGCCATCTATGGTTCTGCATCTGATATTTATATCAATGCCGTGGCTTCTCTCTATAATTATATAGGTGGAGCTAACGAGAGTGAGGGCATCCAGGGCACCTGCCGAGGCATTTACGATTATAATACGCTGACCACCAATGAGGCGATGATTCCGATTCGAGGCGGCGACTGGTATGATGGTGGCCTCTGGAATGCCATGTACCAGCATCGGTGGAGTGCCGATGACCAGTCTCTTTATGATACGTGGAAGTACCTTTATAAGGTTATCGTGCTGGCTAATAAGTCTTTGGATATTATCAGCAACAAGTCGGCCCTGCTTTCTGCCGCACAGCAGGAGGAATATCGGGCTGAGATAAGAGCCATCCGGGCTATGTTCTATTACTATGCTATGGACATGTTCGGTCGGGTTCCATTGGTCCTTTCCAGTGCAGAACAGCTCCATTCCAGCCTGTTCCAAGGTCAGACAGATCGCAGTTCTATCTTCCAGTTTGTCTTTCAGGAGTTGCAGCAGGTATTGCCTTCACTTCCCGACCAGCACAGCAATAAGGAAGGCAATTATTATGGTCGCATCACCCAGCCGGTAGTCAACTTTCTGTTGGCGAAGTTGGCTTTGAATGCAGAAATCTATATGTATGATGACTGGACCCAGGGTTATGCGAGCCGTCCGAAGGGAAGTGACATTCATTTCTCTGTGCCGGCTTCTGATGCCTCTTTGCGTAATGGCGATAAGGTGGACTGCAGGAAGTTGAATGCCTGGGAAACCTGCATTTATTATTGTGATAAACTGGCAGCAGAAGGCTATGTCCTGGAGTCGGATGATTCATTCAATTTCTCTACGCATAATGAGACATCGAAGGAGAATATCTTCACGATTCCGATGGATAAGAATATTTATACCAACCAGTTCCATTATCTCTTCCGCTCTTACCATTATACGCATGGCGGTGTCTTGGGATGGGGAAGTGAGAATGGTACCTGTGCCACGATTTCTACGATGAAAGCCAATCATTATGGCGAGGCTGATGAAGATGCCCGTTGCAAGATGAACTTTGTGGCGGGAGTGGTAAAGGTAGATGGTCATGAATTGCTGATGGATAATGGAAAGCCGTTGGAGTATCAGCCTTTTGAAGTGGCTCAGAACCTGACCAACAGTAAGTTTGTCAAGACGGCTGGAGCGAGGATGGCGAAGTATGAGGTGGATAGAACCTCTTATATGGACGGCAAGTTGCAGAGTAACGACATCGTTCTTTTCCGCTATGCAGATGCTTTATTGATGAAGGCAGAGGCAAAGGTCCGAAACGGAGAGAATGGTGATGAGGAGTTGAATAGGATTCGTGCCCGTGTGGGAATGCCTTACCGTAAGGCTACGCTCGATAACATTCTGGAAGAGCGGTTGCTGGAGTTGGTATGGGAAGGATGGCGTCGTCAGGATCTCATCCGTTTCGGCAAATTCACCGGTGCCTACGATCTCCGTACGCCTCTTCAGGGTGAATCCTCCGGCTACACCACCGTCTTCCCGATTCCTCAGAAATGCATCGATTTAAATTCTGAATTGGTACAGAATAAGGGATATGTCAATATTTTGAAGTAAAGAAACTTGAATAGTGTATATGAAACGAGAAAAGCTCTTATCTGAAGCATCTGTTTTTGAAAGTTTTTCCCAAAAAGGTTTGTGGTTTCAGGAATAATGGCTAATTTTGCGGGCTGAAAGGGGAATCGCTTGATAGGCGATGATTCTTGGAATGATATATTATAAATAGGATATGGATAGGAAAAATGATGGCCTCAGACTGATGGATGGGGCTGGATATAAGAAGATAATAATTGCTTGCGACTCTTATAAGGGCTGCCTTTCGAGCAGAGAGGTAAATGAGGCGATTGCTTCGGGAGTGAAGGAATGGAATGCAGATGATGCTTCTCCCGAAATCATTACCCTGGAAATGAGTGATGGGGGAGAGGGAATGCTCGATGTTTTCCTCTCGGCAATGAAGGGAGTGCGAGTGAAGATTCATGCCCATGATGCGCTGATGAGATGGATTGAGGCGGAATACGGAATCGTGGATGATACGGCGATTATCGAGATTGCGCAGACCGCAGGACTGGCTCTGATTGAGCCTGAACAGCGCAACCCGATGAAGGCTACTTCCTGGGGCGTGGGCGAGATGATTATGAATGCTTATCGCCGGGGCGTGCGCCGTTTCATCGTTGGCTTGGGCGGCAGCGCCACATCCGATTGCGGCATTGGAATGCTTAAGGCGATGGGCGACGACTGGAAGAAAATCCGACAGGAATGCAGTTTTGTGCTGGCTTCAGATGTTACCAACCCGCTTTGCGGCGAAAACGGGGCGGCTCATGTCTTTGCCCCTCAGAAGGGAGCTGATGCTAAGATGGTGCAGATGTTGGATGATAGGGCGAGGAAGTTTGCCGAGGTAAGCGCCAAGCATTTCGGATATGATAGGAGTGAGGCTCCTGGGGCTGGTGCAGCCGGCGGACTGGGCTATGCTTTCCTGCAATATTTCAATGCTGAGGCACGTCCTGGGGCTGAGCTTCTTTTGGATGAGATAGGTTTTGATGACTTGATTCAGGATGTTGATCTCGTGATAACGGGCGAAGGTCATAGCGACAAACAGACCTTGATGGGGAAACTGCCGCAAAGAATTCTTGAGCATGGAGCCAATCAGAAAATCTGGCTCGTTTCGGGTGGCGTAAGCGACAGGCAAGTGATGCAGGATGCAGGCTTTGATAGAGTGATCCAGATTACTCCTGATTCTATGCCTTTAGAAGAAGCGATGAAGCCGGGTGTGGCCCGTAACAATATCATCAAGGCGATTCGTAGGCAATTTGCTTTGTAGTTTCAGTTATTATCCGTATCTTTGCGCCCGATTATCAAAACAGGGTAAAAAGAATAAGAAATAATGAAGTATATAATTTTTGATTTTGATGGAACCATCGGCGATTCGCAGAGTCTCATTGTGAAGACTCTGCAGGATACGATGCGTGCAAGAAAGCTGGAAGTGAAATCGGATGAGGCTTGTGCCAAGACCATCGGTCTTCGATTGGATGAGGCCTTCGTTTCGCTCTTCGGAATGAGTGCTGAGGAGGGAATGGAATGCGCAGCAACCTATCGCGAGATTTTCCTGGAGAACAAGATGACGATGATTGTGCAGCCCTTTCCTCACGTAATAGAAACCCTGAGAGCGTTGTACCGTCAAGGCTATGTTCTGGGAATGGCCAGCAGCAGAAACCATTGCTCGCTGGATGGATACGTGCATCAGATGCAGCTGGAAGATATTTTCTCTTCTATCGTGGCAGGCGATGATGTGGAGCATGCGAAGCCAGCACCTGATATGGTCTTCAAGGCATTGAAGGAGATGAAGGGAACGGCAGATGAAACCCTTGTAGTGGGCGATATGAATTTCGATGTGGATATGGCGCATCATGCCGGCTGCAAGGCCTGTGCCGTGACTTATGGCAACGGAACCCGCCAACAGCTCGCCTCTGCCGAATGGATCATCGATGATTTCGCAGAACTCCTGGAAATCGTAAAAGAATAAACTGAACTCTGAATAAAAAGATAATTTTATCCTTGCTGGAATAAAAAAGCGGATAAAGTTATCTTTTTATTCATTTTTTTATAGTACCTTTGCACCCGCAATTGGTTCGCTGCCACCTTCTGCCGCCTCAGGCAGGATGAGTGCGTAGTGATTAAAAGGGAATCGGGTGAGAAGCCCGGACAGTCCCGCTGCTGTAAGCGTCTTATTGCGGCAAGCACCATGGTCACTGACAATTTTTCGGGAAGACCGCTTGCCATGAGTTTGAGGACGCAAGTCAGAAGACCTGCCGTTGCCATCTCTACCATCAGAAAGTGATGGAGGATGAAATCATTGAGCCTCGTGGGTTAGGCTTTTGAATGAAGATAAAAACATAATAGTAGATGAAAAGATTGTTTGCAATAGCCATGCTGGGTGTTGTTGCAGGGTCTGCCTTTGCCAATGGCGAAACGCAGGACTCTGTACGAGTGCATCACATCCAAGAGGTTGTGGTTACCTCACGATTGATATCCAGGGAAACTATTCCATCACAGACATTGGGAGGTGAGGAACTCAAAAAGTTGAATTCCTTGTCGGTGGCCGATGCCTTGCGTTATTTCTCGGGCCTGCAGCTCAAGGATTATGGAGGCGTGGGTGGCATCAAGACAGTCAACATTCGCAGTATGGGTACCAATCACTTGGGTATCTTCTATGACGGCATCGAACTGGGCAATGCACAGAACGGGCAGATAGACTTGGGGCAGTTCTCGCTCGACAATGTGGAGGAGATTTCGCTCTACAACGGTCAGCGTAGTGCCATCTTCCAACCAGCGAGCGACTTTGGTAATGCTGGCTCCGTCTATATCCGTACCAAGGCTCCCCGCTTCATGATGGGCTGGCGATACAACTTGTTGGTGAGGGCTAAGTATGGGTCGAGCGATACCTTCCGGTTTTCATCGCTTTGGGAGCAGAAACTCTCCGATCATATATCTTCCTCGTTAAGTACAGGTGTGCTGACATCGAGCGGTCGCTATAAGTTTCGTTATAGGCGAGTGACCGAAGATAATACGGTGGCTTATGATACCACCGCCGTGCGCCACAATGGTGACATCTGGGCTTTCCGTGTTGAGGAAAATGTGAGGGGAGGCATTGCCGATGGATATTGGAACGTGAAGGCATATACCTACCATTCGGAAAGGGGAATACCTGGTGCCATCGTCAACAATGTGTGGCGACGAGGCGAACGCCAGTGGGACCACAATACCTTCGGACAGGCTGTATTCCAAAAGTCATTTGGTGACAAATTCTCTACCAAGGCATTGGCTAAGTATGCCTATTATGTGACGCGCTATGTCAATAATGATGAGACGCAGATACATGTAGACAATACCTATCGTCAGCAGGAGATGTATTTCTCCACTTCGAATGTCTATGAGATATTGTCAAAGTGGAGTGTCTCAATGAGCTATGACTTCAAGTGGAACAAGTTGAATGCCAATATGGTGGACTTTGCTTTCCCTCATCGTTACTCCAACTTTGTGTCGTTAGCCACGGCATTGACGCTGTCACGCATCCAGGCACAAGCCTCGTTGGTGGAGCAGGTGGTCAAGGACCATGTGAAGTATGGGGCGTCATCGTCATCTCGCAGCACACTGACGCCAGCATTCTTTGTAAATGTCTATCCGTTCGAATCCAAGTTGCTGGCAGTGAGGGCCTTCGCTAAGAAAAGCTTCCGTATGCCGACCTTCAACGACCTCTACTATGCAGATATGGGCAATAGTAAGTTGAATCCAGAGTCGGCGTTGCAGTATGACTTGGGCTTTGTGCTGAACAAGGATTGGAAGCAAGGCATAGTTGACCATTTCCGCTTACAGGTGGATGGCTATTACAATACGGTGCACGACAAAATTGTGGCTTATCCTAAGGGGCAGCAGTTCCGTTGGACGATGCTCAACTTGGGCAAGGTACACATCAGGGGCGTCGATGCCATGGCTGAAGTGGGACTGGAGCCAGCCAAGGATTGGAAAGTTACGGCCCGCTTGCAGTACACTTATCAGGATGCTCGTGACGTGACCGATTCCAATACCTCTTATTATAAGGACCAGATACCTTATATCCCATGGCACAGTGGGTCTGCTATCTTGGGCCTGTCATGGCGAGAGTTGGACTTGGCGTATAGCTTCATCTATTCCGGTGAACGTTATTCGCAGCAAGAGAACATCCTCTACAACCATCTCCAGCCCTGGTATACGCACGACATGAGCGTGGTTTATCATGCCAGGAAATGGTCGGCAAGACTGGATGTCAACAACATCTTCAGTCAGGATTATGACGTGATACTTAACTATCCGATGCCGAAGCGCAATTATATGCTGACATTGGAATATAACTTTTGAAAAAATGAAGGATAAGATACATCATCAACCCAATCTGGCAAAGTCTTGGTTCATAGCCTTGCTTTGTTTTCTGGCTTTATGTATGCAGTCGTGTCGGGATAGCGACACCGTCATCTCATCTGAGCCTGAGGATACAGGCAGCAAGGCAGAGAAGGGCGATGTCATGGGACTCTACTTGCTCAACCAGGGCAATATGGGCAGCAACAAGGCTACCCTCGACTATCTGGACTTGTCGGGTGATAATAGTGAAAACGTCATTTATCATCGCAACATCTACTCTGAACGCAATCCTAACGAGATTAAGGAACTGGGTGATGTTGGCAATGATATCAAGATATATGGCTCCAAACTGTGGATGGTCATCAACTGCTCCAATAAGGTAGAGGTGGCAGATGCTTATACTTGCAAGAAAGTAGCGAAGATAGACATCCCCAACTGTCGATACCTTGCCTTTGATGGTGGATTTGCCTATGTTAGTGCCTATGTGGCTCCTGTGAATATGCGTCAGGATGCCGAAGTGGGAGCTGTTTATAAGGTGGACACGCTGACCATGAAGGTAGTGGACAAGGTGACGGTGGGCTATCAGCCCGATGAATTGGCTGTTGTGCATGGTAAACTGTATGTTGCCAATAGTGGCGGTTATCGCAATCCCAACTACGATCGTACGGTGAGCGTCATCGACCTCAAGACCTTTAAGGAGGAGCGGAAGATTGATGTGGCAATCAACTTGCATCGCTGTCGTGCCGATAAGTATGGGCAGCTATGGGTGAGTTCCCGAGGCGACTACAAGGAGGTGACTTCACGATTGTATTGGCTCAAGCCTAATGCTGCAGGGCAGTTGGAAAAGGGAGGCGAGGTGGAAGTGCCTGTCTCTAATATGTGTATCGTGGGCGATTCACTATATTATATAGGTGTGCAGTGGAATGAGACTTCAAAGAAAAATTCGATAGAGTATGGCATCGTGAATGTCAGCCACCACAAGGTAATTGCTCATTCCTTGTCTAGTGCTCATGAGATACAATCCATCGAAATGCCATACGGCATCATCGTCAATCCTCAGAAGAAAGATTTCTATCTGATGGATGCTAAGAATTACGTGTCAAGTGGTGAGTTGTTTCACTTCAAGGCGGATGGCACCTTCGATTGGCGAGTGTGGACGGGCGATGTTCCGGCAGAGGCAGCGTTTGTTTATCGCAAACCTCAGTTGCCATCGTCGGATCCGAGCCAACCAGCCGAGAAGTATAGCAAGTATATCTTGGCGGTGGATGAGTATGTGCCGGCTCCAGGACAATTCGTCAATACGATGCCTCAATATGAGGAGGGTGACGATGCTAAGGAGATGGCAAGAAAATGTACAGAAACCATCGGTGGAGACAAGGGCGGTTTGGTGAGTCTGGGTGCCTATGGTGGTTACATCACCTTTCATTTCGATCATTCTATAGCGAATGTGAAAGGTGAGAAAGACCTTTACATCAAGGGCAATGCTTTCAAGGACAATAGCGAGCCTGGCATCGTGATGGTATCGCAGGATGTGAATGGCAATGGTTTGCCCGACGATCCTTGGTATGAACTTTCCGGCAGTGCTGATGTTGACAGTGTGGGCAAGGTGGTATATGGCTATGAGATAACCTATACCAAGGATGCCATGCAAGATATTCCATGGACAGACAATCAGGGAAGGAGTGGAGTTGTTAATCGCAACACTTTTCATGCCCAGGAATATTTTCCTTTGTGGTTGTCAAGTCCATTACGCTTCGAGGGTACCCTTTTGCCGCGTAATGGCCATGATACCAGCGGCAATGGAACCCATTGGGTTTGTGATGCCTTCCGGTATGGATATGTTGACAATGTGAGCAATAGCGACATCGATGGATGTTGTTTCGATATCTCTTGGGCGGTAGATAAGAATCGAAAGCCAGTGGCGCTCGACCACATCGACTTCGTGAGAGTGTATAGCGCACAGAATCAAATGTGTGGTTGGCTAGGTGAGACTTCCACAGAGGTGAGTGGGGCTGAGGACCTGCATCTCCAAAAGTCAATCAGTGCCAAGAGTAGAAAGAGTTAATAAATAATAAGATAATTTTAGTAATAAACAAAACAACAATGATGAAAAAGTATTTTTATTTGTTGGCACTTGTGTGTGCCACTAGTTTCTTCACAGCATGTAGTGACGACGACGATGACAACACTCCTACGTATGAGACCATCACTTTCGAGGGTAGTAACTGGAATGCATTGATAGATACTCCTCAGTATGGTGGAAAGATGCTCTATGGAGAGAGTGGTAGCGGCTTTACAGAGGATAATGGTGTGTATGAGTGGACTGATGCTACAACTTCTTTGCATTCAAAGATAAATAATGGCTATGGCTCATGGGCTTATTGGAATGGTGGTGCTGCTGTTTCTAACTATCATAGTACCATTGCTGAAGGTACATCTAATACACAGCTTTCTATTCCTGCAGATCTTGCAGCTCACTCTGGCAGCAACTTCTTGATGATTTATGGTTCTCCTGTTCTTGACTTTAAGGATGGTAAGGCTCACACCATGAAAGGCCTTTGGATTACCAATGGTACTTACTTCCTCAATGTGATGGCTAATGGCGATGGCTTCTGTGCAAAGGCTAAAAGTTCTACCCAAATCTCTGTCGTGTTCGAAGGCTTCAAGGCTGATGGTACTACATCTACAGGTACAGTTAAGTACACAGTTCAGAATGGTACAAACTCTTTGAAGAGCTGGCAGTATGTTGATCTCTCTTCTCTTGGCGAGATTAGCAGCTTGAAGGTAAACTATGAGGCTTCAGAAGATATGAAGGGGAAGTATGGTTATAATGCGCCTGCTTATATAGCTGTAGATGACGTAGAAATCTATAAGTAAATCTGATATAGCGATAGTTTCTTTTGAAAACGGCTGCATAGAAACAAAAAAGAGGGTGTGTCATATTTTTATGGCGCACCCTTTTGGGTTACCTGCAACAGGTAGAATATTGAAAAAGATTAGTTTTCCCTATCTGCTGTATTATATGTTTTTTTTATTTTTGCGTCAAAGAATTGCCATACTGATGGGTTATCTCTTTGATTACGAATGCATTATGGGTATGGCAATTCTCTGTTCTTCGGTTCTATCTGCCATATATTGCCATAAAAACAGCGAAATATATGTGCTTTAGAGGGATTTTTGGGTGAAAACTAAGAAAGCATCGAGCAAAAATCCTTTTTTTCGGTTCAATGCTAGGCTTTTCCAATCGTTTTTTTGCAATTTTATTGGCGACAATGAAGAAATTACGTCCCGACGTAGCATCTGATACGTCCCGACGTAATAATCGTTATGTCCCGACGTACAGCCAGATACGTCGCGACGCAGTTTCCTGAACGTCCTGGTTGCATCTGGTAAAGCTTTTGAAAACGGCTGCATAGAAACAAAAAAGGTGTGTCTTAAGGCAAAGACACACCTTTTCTTTTGTTTTTTATTGTTTCAGAACCGAGTTCTTCTTTTTCTTTTTCGAATCTTTATTCCTCCATCAACTTGCGATAGCGACCCTTCTTGATCTCTGTATCGCCCAGGCGGCGCGCCTTGTTGATTTCGTACTCAGAATAGCTGCCCTCGAAGAAGAAGACCTCACCATTGCCCTCGAAGGCAAGAATGTGGGTACAGATACGATCGAGGAACCAGCGGTCGTGGCTGATAACCACAGCACAACCGGCAAATGCCTCCAAACCTTCCTCCAAGGCACGGAGGGTGTTCACGTCGATATCGTTGGTTGGCTCATCGAGGAGCAATACGTTGCCCTCCTGCTTCAATGCCAATGCCAACTGCAGACGGTTGCGCTCACCACCCGAGAGAACACTGCAGAGCTTGCTCTGGTCGGTGCCTGAGAAGTTGAAACGGCTGATGTAAGCACGTGCATTCACATCTCTGCCACCCAGACGCAAGGTTTCGTTGCCCTGAGAAATCACCTCGTAAACAGTCTTCTGAGGGTCGATGTCCTTGTGCTGCTGGTCAACATAAGCCAGTTTCACGGTCTCACCCACCTCGAATGTACCGCCGTCTGCCTGATCCAAGCCCATAATGAGGCGGAAGAGGGTAGTCTTGCCGGCTCCGTTAGGACCGATTACACCTACGATGCCGTTAGGAGGAAGCATGAAGTTGAGGTCGTTGAAGAGAACCTTTTCGCCGAACGCCTTCTTTACATGCTGAGCCTCAATCACCTTGTTGCCCAGACGAGGACCGTTAGGGATGAAGATTTCCAGTTTCTCCTCGCGCTCCTTCTGCTCCTGGTTGAGCATCTGCTCGTAAGAGTTCAGACGAGCCTTACCCTTAGCCTGACGGGCCTTAGGCGCCATGCGAACCCATTCCAACTCGCGCTCCAATGTCTTGCGGCGCTTAGAGGCAGTCTTCTCCTCCTGAATCATTCGCTTGGTCTTCTGGTCGAGCCATGAAGAGTAGTTGCCCTTCCATGGAATACCCTCGCCACGGTCCAACTCCAGGATCCACTCGCTCACGTCGTCGAGGAAGTAGCGGTCGTGGGTAACGGCGATTACGGTACCCTCATACTGCTGCAGGTGCTGCTCCAGCCAGTCGATGCTCTCTGCATCCAGGTGGTTGGTAGGCTCATCGAGCAGGAGTACATCCGGCTTCTGCAGGAGCAGGCGGCAGAGGGCCACACGGCGGCGCTCACCACCCGAGAGATTGGTAACAGGCCAATCGCCAGGAGGACAGTGCAGGGCAGCCATCGCACGCTCCAGCTTGGAGTCGATATTCCAGGCATCGGTAGCATCAATGATATCCTGCACCTCAGCCTGGCGCTGCATCAGCTCGTCCATCTTATCTGGGTCTCCGTAATATTCTTCGAGACCGAACTTATTGTTGATGTCCTCGTATTCTGCGAGTGCATCATAGATTTTCTGCACACCCTCCATCACGTTTTCCTTCACGGTCTTGTTCTCGTCGAGCGGAGGATCCTGAGGCAAGTAGCCCACAGAGTAGCCTGGGCTCCAAACCACCTCACCCTGGGTAGGTTGCTCAAGTCCTGCGATGATTTTCATCAACGTAGATTTACCGGCACCGTTCAAACCGATGATGCCGATTTTTGCTCCGTAGAAGAACGATAGGTAGATGTTCTTCAGAATCTGTTTCTGGTTTTGTGGGATAATCTTAGATACGCCCACCATTGAGAAGATGATCTTCTTGTCGTCAACTGTTGCCATGTATATAAATAAATGTGTATTTGTGAATAAATTGCCGAAATAGGCACTAACAGTTGCAAAGATACATTATTTTTTTGAAATTCTCGCCTTTCTTTCAAAGAAAAGTTGTATATTTGCATTGATAACATCAAATAGAGGCATTTTGTGATGCTTCTTTCATCTTTTAAAAAGAAAGGATATTTATGGATGCAACCTATATAGACCTGACTGTTCGCCTGTCTCTGGCTCTCATTTTGGGAGGAGCGATAGGTATCGAAAGAGAATACCGTGCCAAGGAGGCGGGGTTCCGCACTCACTTCCTGGTAGCCCTGGGTAGTGCACTTTTCTGTGTTGTTTCCCAGTATGGATTTGGCTTTGATCTGAAGGATTCCTCGCGCGTTGCTGCCCAAGTGGTTTCGGGTATCGGATTCCTGGGTGCCGGTACCATCATCTTCCAGAAGAATGTGGTCAGGGGCTTGACTACTGCTGCAGGCTTGTGGGTGACGGCAGCCATCGGTCTGGCGTGCGGTACGGGAATGTATGTGGCTGCAGCTATTACTACGATGATGGTGTTGATGGGACTGGAGGTGCTGAATTATCTGATACCGCAGTTGGGAACCTCTACCATCGAACTGAATTTCTCTGCTCCATCAAGGGACAGCGTGAAGGAATTCATCAGTAAAATCAAACAGAAAGGCATGGAAGTTCATTCTTACGAACTGAAAGAACGGAGATTTTCTAAGGAAGAATTTGTGGAGGCGAGCATTGAAATAAAAGCCAAACGGGGGTTCCATACGCTGGAGATTCTGGATTATATGAATGATTTCTCAGACGTCACGATTTCGACGATTAAATAGAAAGAAAAGATAAAAAGGAGTTAAGACCATCATCTTAACTCCTTTTATCTTTATATGCTTAGAAAATCCTTGCCAGATAGTCGTAATGTTCGCCTTCTGCCACGAGTTCTCCATGCAGACCGCAGGTTTCGGCGATGGATTTGAGCAATGGGAAATCTACGTAGAGCCAGTCGAAACAGTCTCCCTTAATGTCTTTGTAAATCATCTGATAATCCACTTCACCATAGTAGGCACCATTCAGATTGATGTCGAAACTTCCGTCTTCATTTTCGTAGATATATTTGAGGTCGGAGGAATCGATAAGAATCTGTCCGCCCTTGTTGAGCAAAGCCTTGAGACGGTTGAAGATGGTAGGGAGGTTTTCTATTTTCCCAGCAATGCCAGTGCCGTTCATCAGGAGGAGGATGGTATCAAAGCCTGTTTCCAGATGTTCATCAAAAAGATTGATGCATTCCGCATCCTTTACTCCTCTCAGTTCCATCGCTTCGCAGCTCAGAGGAGAAATATCAATGGCTTTTACCTCCAAGCCTTTCTCCTGCAAGGCGAGCGTATGGCAACCGCTGCCGGCTCCGATATCCAGTACACGCCCTTTTGTGAGTTGCAAGGCCTTCTGCTCCAGCATCGGCATCTCTTCAACTTTTCTGAAGAGATGTTTCACCGGCATTTCGTCCTCTTCGAACATAGAGGAGAGCACACGTAATCTTCCTGCTCTTCCCGATTTCTGATAATCAAGGATAGCGGCACCCATCGGGTCTTTGTCTTTTGATAATATCTTTGTATTCATTTATTTTGCAATTTTTGAGTGCAAAATTAATGCTTTTTCATTGAATGTGCAAATTTTGAGGAGATATTCTGCTGCTTCTTAATATTTCTCCTACCTTTTGCTTTTCGCTTTCAAAACTGAATTGCTGATAGATGATAGTGGCATTCTGCAAATCTATGATATGGGGAGCCATCAGTCTGAGGGCTTTCATCTTGCTGTCACCAAAAGTGAATATATTCATCATGCTGACGGCTTGGGCACAAGAATAGTAACAGCCGAGGCTAGCCACTTCTATCAGATCGAACTTATTGTCATCAAAGCTTGCCTTCTTCACCTTATTATATAGTTTGGAGAAGGAAGCATCATCGAGACAATAGCCGTAATCCATTCTGCCATCTGGATCACATCTTCCATCGTAGATGGGTGGAGTAGGATGTTGTGGCTGCTGTACATTCGATGTCTGGCTGTTGGGTTCTATGATTCTTGTATCGTATTGCACAACCTTTCCGTTTCTGTCGAAGAAGACCGTGATGTACTTGGAATCTCCAAACAGATTATTATATTTGGCATATTCCCATTTGTCCCCATACATGTCGAAACTGGTGAGCTTAGGCTCTCCCAAGATGGCAATCACTTCTTGTTTGGTCATTCCGCGCTCTACGTTTCTTTTTCCTTTAGCCGAAGCCGAGAGGCATACGGCAAACATCAATATGGTTGTGGCGATGAGCGCCATCCAATCATTCCTTTTCATAAGCTAAACTGTTTTTATAAGTTATTATATTGTTTTATGGTTGCAAAAGTACAGCTTTCTTTTGAAATAAAAAGAGAAGAATTCCCTAAAGTAGAAGGGAAAATCCCTATTTCCGATTTTGGTTATTTGTTTCACTTTTCGGGAATGGCTGTGATTATAAAAAGAGATTATTATTTACAGCTAAAGCCTAATATGACTGAATAAACGCACCGAGACGACTGGGTAAGTAACGAAAGGCGTTTAATCAGATTCAATGAACTAATATATTAAGTATACGAAGCCTGTTTCTAGAAGATTCCTACTGCAGTCAGCAGCTCTGCTGAGCCTAGTCAGCAGGTCTGCTGACTGCAGTAGGAAGGTCTGCTGAGCCTAGTGATAACCCTCTTTAGTTGTACGACTATACACCCTTTAGTTGTACGACTATACACCTTTTGGTTGTACGACTATACACCTTTTAGTTGTACGACTATATATCCATTGGTCATTTGACAGGTCTGTACTTCGACAAAAATGAATGGTTTTAGTCCCACCAAGATTGTGTATAGTAGGCAAGTAACTTATGGTATAAGTACCATGCTTTCAACTGGTATAGTTCATGAGGATGCTCTATATACCAATCTTTAGCTTTTTGGTTATGTGATAATTTCAGATAGCGGTCAAGGTTTCTCATATTAACCTTTACCAAGCAACGATACTTCACATTGTCATCTTTCAATTTATAGAACTTTCCATCATCTATTGGCACAAACTCCATCTCTCCTTCATAGTCGAAAAGATCAACATTATTGTCAAGCATAATATCATGGAGTTTGACCGCCATTTTTATCCAACGTACTATTGGCTCGTAAGTTTCTGCTGTAGCGAAATATCCATGTTTATAATGTGCTATTAACTCTTCCATGTATGTTTTCTGCAAATCATAAAAATATTCATAAGAGAATGGATATGTATGGAAGGCTGCTCGTTTTACGAGCTTCCAACGTCTTTTGTTACAGCATATTCTGAACCAGCAACATACAGAGCGGTATTTGTCTGTTACATGGCAATACCACCAGATATCTATGTCTTCCCATAGTTTGGCAAGTCCTTTTTTCTCCTCCCTATCAATTAATTTTAAACTCATATCTTTGTCCTCCAATTAAAACGCCACAAAGATACTAATTATATCTGAAAATGAGAGGGATAAAGCGAAAAAATCCATCTTTTGTTTGTAAGTTTGTGATTTTTTGATTAACTTTACCGGCGAATAGGCAAAGAGGATGACAAATGACGTCTCCTTACCTAAATATAATTAAGAAAATGAGAACAGCGAAGGAATTATTTGCAGAGCTAAATAGCTTTGATGAAAATAGAAGAATAGAGGCCAAGTCGGCATCGGCTGTTGGCAAGAGCATGATGGAAACGGTTTGTGCTTTTGCCAACGAGCCAGGTCTGTGCGGTGGCTATCTGCTTTTAGGTGCCAAGCGTACCGGAATAGCTGAAGACGGCAGGCCTATTTATGAGCCTGAGAATATAGAGAATACTGACAAAATTCAATCTGATTTTGTCGCTATGTGCAATTCAATGTTCAATGTCCGTATTCGCCCGATTATTAATGTGGAAGAATATTTGGGTAAGACTGTTATAGTTGTAAAAATCGAAGAGTTACCTGAGAGTCAGAAGCCTGCGTATTTTGCCAAGCGTGGTTTACCTGAGGGGGCGTTTCGTCGTATAGGTCCTTCTGATGAAAAATGCTCAGAAGAGGATATGTATCTTTTCTATCAGTCTGCTGATACCTATGATAGTTGTATTGTAGATGATGCAGACCTTGATGATATAGATGAGAATGCACTCAATTTCTATCGTAAACTTCGCAAGGAAGTGAATCCTGATGCGGAAGAACTGACGCTGAATGATGTAGATTTGTTGAGGGCATTAGGAGCTATTAAGAAGAATAAGCAAGGTGGATATGATTTGACTTATACGGGGCTCTTGGTTTTTGGAAAACAAATGTCGCTTCGTCGTTTGGTTCCTTCTTTCAGAGTTGATTACATTAGAATTTCTGGCAATCAATGGTTAGCTGATGGCGATAATCGCTTTGAGCAAACTATCGATATGCGCGGACCATTAATCCTCATGGTAAACAAGGCATGTAGTGCTGTGATGGATGACCTGCCAAAAGGCTTTGAACTGAAGAAAGATTCCATGCAGGCATCTACACCAGCGATTCTTCCCAATAAGGTATTACGTGAGGCGATAGTCAATTCGTATATTCATCGTTCTAATCGAGTGAATCAGCCGATTCAGATTATCCGCTATTCCAATCGTATTGAGATTCACAATCCAGGTTATTCCTTGAAACCTCAGGATGATTGGGGAGAGCCAGGTTCTATGCTTCGCAATCCAAGAATCAGCGAGATTTTCCATGATACGAATCTTGCCGAGACCAAAGGCACTGGTATTGGTGCGATGCGCAGATTGATGAAGGAGGCTGGCTTGATGCCGCCGACTTTTGAGTCGAACCATGAAGCGAATAAGTTTACGGCAAGACTTCTGCTCCATCATTTCCTCAGCAAGGAGAATATGGAGTGGTTGGCTCAATATGCCGAGTTTGGCTTGGTGAATGAGCAGAAGCTGGCTCTAGTCTTCGTGAGAGAAGTGGGTGCGATAGATAATGCTACGTATCGCCAGCTGGATTCTTCGATTACTCATGCCCGTGCACGCTTGGAGATTCATAAGCTTTGCAATCTTGGATTCCTAGAGAAGAAGGGGCATGGTCGTAACACTTACTATATAAGAACCTCTAAGGTGGTATCCTTAGGAGAAAGGTTACGACCTCAAGGTGAAAGGTTACCAGCTAAAGAGCAAAGGTTACCACCTCAGCATGGTACATTAGACCCAAATATACCACCTCAAGGAGAAATGTACCATGGTAAGCATGGTACATTTGACGAAATGTACCATGGTAAGCATGGTACATTTGGGGAAAGGTACCAAGGTAAGCTTGGTACCTTTGATGAACCAACTCCAGCTCTTAACCGGAATACGTTGTTGGAGGAGTTGCCTGATAGATTAAAGAAAAAGATAGAAAAAGTAGGTAAGAGAATCTTAAAAGAGGATTTGAACCAAATTATAATTGCTCTTTGCTCTATCCGTCCTTATAGTATAGAGGAGTTGACGGTGCTACTGAATAGAAATCCAAAGTCATTCAAAAATTTCAATATTAAAGCTCTGTTGGAAACAAAGCGACTTTTTTATTGGATTCCCGAGATGATAAGGCATCCACAGCAAAAGTATGTTGCTGAACCTTCTATGGTAAGAAGTAATAATAGGAATAAATAAAAAATAGATGTAATATGAAAAAAATATATTTTCTTATAACGCTTTCTATATTATTTTTAGGAATATATTTAAGCTTTATGTTCCAAATTCCGCAAAAGGTGTCAAAGGATTTAGAAGCAGAAGATGACAGAATGTATAATATTGCTGTATCTGTTTTAACTGCTAATTTTAAAGCAGGTTCTATATGTACGACAGGAGCTAATTTTAAGGGGTATTTCAGTGAAATATCTCCAGAAAGCCGTATGAATTTAGTTAGACATCCTTTACCTTTGTTTAAAGAGGAACTTAAAAATAAGCAGAAAATTGAGCTATTGGATACGTATAAACTTTTTAAAAAGATTGATAATCCTGATATTGTTAATGCATGGAATTTAGTAGTCTATGAATTGTATACGAAATTAGGAGAAATGACTCCGCAAGGAATTAAAACTTGGGAGATATCTCCTTATGCTATATCTTTTAGAGTTCAGTCTGAGGATAACGCTTATAGTTCCATGAGTATACAACAAGCTTTAGATGAAAGTTTCAATTGGCTTACTAGTAATAAACAATCACAATATTCTAATTTTAGCGATAAATACTTGTCTTTGGTAAGTAATATTTCAAATGAAATTTCTCAAAAAACGAAAGGTCTTTATAGATTGTCAAATGAATCTGTTTTTAAAGTTAATTTTGGTGGAGAATTGAAATCTTCTCCTAATGGTGTGATTAAAGATTCTATAGATGATCAATATTCTGACGGCTATTGGAAAAGTCCTTATTATAGAGTTTATATTCGTAAGAATACTTTTGCCGAATACTTTTATATAGAAAAAGATAAAGATTGTTGCTATTTAAGTGTTTTTTATGCAAAAAGAATAAAGTTCTATAGTATTTTTTATACAATAGCTTTCTTGTTGGGGGTAACTATATTATTAGTTTTAATAATTCAAACCAAGCGTAGAATACCTAAGCCTTTGTATGTAAGGTTATTAAATAGCTGTAATCCTGTTTGTTTTATGAAACCATATGATGAAAAAAAAGTTACTTATGCAAATTTGTTATATACCTTAATTCCGCAACACTATAGTTTAACATTATTTATAAGTGCCTGAGCAACAAA
>ENA-OPVU01000432-OPVU01000432.1-human-gut-metagenome-genome-assembly--contig:-NODE-432-length-28483-cov-12.806318_pt1 | contig 28483 bp, 27 predicted proteins | sample MGYA00241497_ERZ501986 | MGnify/ENA primary metagenome ERZ501986 (study PRJEB25962, sample SAMEA2042995) | human gut metagenome | biome: human gut; feature: human-associated habitat; material: faeces...
TCTTAAATATGTTTAGTGGCAGTGTGGTGCCGGGTGCCTCCCGGTGAGCATGCCCTAGTCGGCATGACTCGCGCTGCATTTACAGGTTTCTGTAACTGACTGGTCGCCCCTCCGCATAGGGGGATTCACCACATCAATAATGTATATTCCAAACATTCGAAGCGTCAATGTCAGACATATATCTGCCGCTGGTTACCCCTACTGACTTAACCACAGAAAGTAGCAAAGCTAACCAGTGGTCAATCTCCATGTTACTTGCACTGCAACTCCAACAGCTCAAGACAGCTAGTGAGGTTGCAGAACATTTTCATTGACCTCACTTTCGGGTTAACGGGGTGCCAGGAAAAGGACTGCCCTCCGGCTCAGCTGGCAAGTCAGCCGTAGAGGTTTTAGTCGAGCCCCTAAACGCAAAAACCCCGCCGTTTGGCGAGGTTTTGATGATTAAGCTGTGTGTCGAAGTGCCACTCTTAACAGATTACGATAGTTTTTGCGTACGCGTTAGCCTTTTTGTATATTCAGTTTAATCCTATTTTTCCAGGAAAAACTTTAGATGAGCAAGCGTGAAATCAAGAGCAAAAAAATAATCTATAAAGAAGTTACAATGTCTGGTGTGTCAAAAACGCTTCAGTCTATGCTAACGGAACTACTTGAAAAACATACAAAGGCTGATGCTCGCAAGGAAATGGTTAGCCCAGGAGAGGAGGATTTATTCAGGCTTATCAATAAACACGAAGTTTTTCAAGGCATGCTTTTTTGCCAACTTGTTGCGTTCGAACCAGGCCATTCGCAACGATATATACAACTTAAAAATGATGCAGAATCATATGAGATTCGATCCGTAACCTCAGATGAGCTCTCAAAAATGACTGTTGAGGAGGCTGAAGAGGTTCGCTCCGAAAGAGAGCAGGTTGTACGTGAATTTATAGATTCAATTCTTTATTTTGGAGTTTTCGGAAACAGCATTGTAGTTATGCAGTCTCGTTCACTTACAACGAGAGAGCTAGAAACGCATTTAAAATGGTTGTTGGGTTCTTTAAGTAATTATTTGGGCGCTCAAAACATCCTTAAAGTTTCCGATAAACCAAAAGAAGAGATCATCGAAGAGGTTTTAAAACGACCAGTGAAATCGGTCTCAATTGGAGCCCCAGTTACTGCTGTTAACGACCTTAGCAAAGGTAGTAATAACCCAAGCTGGGTTCCGGCTGGTACAGCCTCAGAACTACTTAAAACGATGTTGGCGGAGAAATGGGAAAGCTTCTTACGCAGCAGTAAGCTTGAAGATTGCCTTGACGACGCTAACCTTGAAGTAACACTTAAGATTACCTACAAGAGGACGACTTCCGATTCTGGAGAGCGAATGCTAAGAAATCTTGTTGACGCGACCAGACACTATCCGGATGATGACGTGGTTGTTGAGATGGTTGGCGGAACACGCCTGACAGGAAAAGAGATCCGTCTTTGGAACACTGTTAAACTCACAACTTACAATAGCTTAATCGATGAGCATGAGCTTTACAGTCAAATGCATGATTGGATGGCAGTACTCATTGATGACGGAGAGATAGAAGAGAACGATGAGTGAAGAGGCTGGCAAGCGCACATTTAACCTACAACCAAGTAGAGCATTCCACTTGGTTGTGGTTACTTTGCTTATGTGCACAGCCTGGTTTGTCGCCAGTAAGTTTATCATACTATCTTCCGTCCCTTGGGGCGTACTAACAATCCTTATACTCCCAATTGCAAGTAGTGCTACGCTTTTTCATAAGCTTTCTGAGACCAAAAAAAATGTCGCAGAAGATTTATCGCGCGATGAACAAAGAAGGTTAGAAAGACTTATAAAAAACAAGAGCAGAGCTACTCTTTTCATGCTCGCGCTACAAATTTCAATCATTGTTTTTGTAGCGTTAATTAGCCTTGGAAATGAGTCTGAGACTATAAAAGAGCACATCCAAATAATCAGTAAATTAGTAGTTTGCACTTTAATCTTTTCGCTGTATTCTTTAATTCCCGTTTTACTAGGCGTAAAAGAAGTCATTGATTTTGAAGGCTTAATAAAAACACGAAAAGCATTAAACAAACGTAAAAAAAATGCTTTAGCTAAGCTTGGAAAATAATCCAAGCTTAGCGTTTATCTCTTAAAGCATACTCCAAACACCATCAATAAAACCTAACGCTGTTTGCATCTCTTTCCTAATTGTTCCATCTGAACATTTCCTTTTTTTAGCAATAGTACGCAGCGAAATACCTATAACGAAGTGAGCTATAACAAGCTCATATTCTTCTGGCTTATACTTCCGCAAACGCGCCACACAACCGTCAATCATGATCCCCTCATCGTCATCACATTGCTGGCGTGTTTTCTTTCCATGAGGTAACAAGCCTTTAAACCCAGCAGCAATGGGTTGCCAGTCAACACCACTATTATCGGATGCCGCCCAAGCTCCCCAACGGTCCATTATTTCGTACATATCTCTCATTTTTAAAGCTCCTCAGGATAGAACGCCGAGCGAGTAAGCCCGATCCAGCAATTTAATAATCAATACCGGCTGAGTGCCGTATTCACGCTCAAAAGCGGCTGGGTCATGGTGCAAAGAGCGATGGTGCTTGCGGCATAATGGGATCGTAAAAATATCGTGGGCCTTGGTGCCTACGCCGCCCTGCCCCCAGCCAATAAGGTGGTGTGCATCATCTGCCGGCTGCCCGCAGCACATACACGGCTGTTTTTTAACCCATGAGATAAAGTCAGCTGATAACCATCGAATCCGCTTAGGTCTGGCGAATAGTGTCGCCGGTGCAACAGGATCGACGTTCACAGGTACCAGAGGTTTACCCGGCGTTGTTATTGCCGTTGGCTTGATTGTTTTTTCGAGACGGGGAGAAAGAATACTGGTGGCCGGTACCGACGGAACAATCTCACTCTCCCTGTAAACCGATTTAATGCCATCGTCTTTAATACGCAGGGATCGGCGCGCCATTTCTTCTGTAATTTCATCGCCAATCCCGGCGCCTACCGCCCACCAGCATAGCTCCGCCAGTGACAATGAGCGCTGAGCGTCCAGACCAAGCGCGATGCGGGCAGTGTCGATTACCCAGTCAGCGTTGTTAACACCTACCAGTTGATCGAGGGTTTGTCCCGTTTGGTTTTTCAGCTCATTATCACAGTGCCAGCATGCCATTATTACACCCGTCGAATGGCGAAACGGGACGAGCTCATGGTGATGGTAATCGGAATGTGTCCACTGACAGTTTTTAACCTGCCTACGCAACCATGACTCGAGGGCACTAACCCCACCAGCTGCAGTGATAACTGCCTTCTTCATGAAAAAAGGTCTGATCCCCATATCATCCCGCAACGGCTGCCGGGCATCAGGAAGACGTCCACTGGGTATCTTTTTCATGCTTGCCGGCGGTATTTCCACAAGAACCCGGCCGGCACCGAATAACGGCATTAATTTACTACCCGGCTTAAGCAGCACAATTCCAAGATGGCGTGCAATATCCACGTTAAGCAAAGCTCGCATCAGTCCCTCCACATCTTCTGTATGTAGGTCCTGTCAATCCGTGGCGGCTTCTTCAATTCCGGCAACAGCACGCGGATCTCCCACGATGCAAAGTCTCTGGATAAGCTCTTCTCAACCACACAGTTATTTTTACGGTATCGCTCCACCAGCTCTGTAGCCTCAGCCTCTGAAAGTTGCTCGTGTAAAAACCAACTTTTCTTCATGGCTGATCACCGAACAGTCGCAAAAACTCAATCGCTCTTTCACGCGCGCCGGGTTCTTCAGCGATCATTTCCTGCAACAGCTGCACGGCGAGCATAGGCTCCGTTCGCCCGACGATGGAAATTCCTCTGGAAACACGGCGAGAGAGTTTTATAAAATTTTTTCTCTCTAACGCACGCAGATGCAACAGGACAGCATTAGACGAGCTAACGCCGAGCATATCGGCCAGCTCAGATAGCGTAGGTGGGTAGCCATGCTGATTGATGTAGGCCACCAGCAGATCGAAAACTTCCTGCTGTCGAAAAGTTAGTTTTGAAGACGAAAGCAAACCGGCGCTCGATGAAGGAGCACCAGTCTGATGGGATTTTGATACTTCGGGGGTTTGCGTCATGGTTTCTCTCCGCGACGCAGCAGGTATAGGTTGTTCAGGCCTATGACGGGATTGTAACAGAACCAGGGGGAACCTGGTAACCAACTCCAGACTTAGCCTTTTCAATCATCTGTGAAAAGAGAGAGAGAGTCCCCACGATCTCATCCGGCTGCAGAGGCATAAACGAAACAGTATCGCCGCGCCGGTACATCAAAGCGCGCTCACATACAGGAAAGGATGTCAGACGGGCAACGATCACACCATCGTCGCATCTGATAATTGCATAGCCGGTGTTCGGCATTTCTTGTTTTTTACTCACAGCAAAATCCTCAAAATAAACCAGGCAAGCCACTGGACCTCAAATTAACAGAACCAGTCATCAGCGCTTTCCCAGGTGTCCTGCAGGATTTCCTCTACACGTGTTTTATCTCCGTCCATTCCACCAAGCACGGTCAACCCATCAGAGATGGCCCGACGAATCACAAGACTGCAGTTATTAAAGTTTTGATCCAATCGCCGCAGTAGCTCCTTCTCCAGAGCAGGCACAGCGCCATCCGGCAATTTTTTTTGGCGATCAATTGTGATTTCCACTTTCATAACTAGCTCCTCATGCAAATACTGTATAAATAAACAGTATACTTGTTAGGTGAAATGTTCAAGCGTTTAATGCCACTTTTCGCTAACCCATGCTCATGTTTAGATTGATCTTTTCTCCACAAAGGACGAAATCCGCTATCACAGGGATACAGTCATTTTTGTGGTGATCAACACCGTTGATAAGAAACGTTGCTACCTCTGGCGTACACTCGAATTTATTAAGATGGTCAGTACACAAGTGGCAACACCCGGTCACATGCTTCTGTAATGTTGGTTTAATTGACGAACGTCTTGAAATGGAATGTGCAGGAGACTTCTGCACTGATGATGCAATGCCATGGGATGAAACCCGCTCACCTGGTAGTCATGCTGGACCTGTCGAGTCGCTTACCTCGCTTTTAAAGTGGCTGAAACTATATTCCTGAGCGTCCGCACTTGGCACAATGCGATCCCCCTAAACTCAGCTCGCTGAACATCAAATTCCTGGCATTCATATACCACTAAAATAGTAATGATAATCATTTACATCAACGTGATATATTGAGTATGCTCATAACAAGACATATTTCTCATAGCAGAAGGTAATACTCAGTACGTGAGGAATAATCTGTGGCTGCATTGAGATGCAGCATCAATACAGTTTATGGAGATAAGATGAGAACAATTTCAGTCCGTTCAGTGCTGTTGGCCTCCACTATTACAATATCAACCGTCGTAACGGCATACGCCGATAGTCAATGGGCAGCAGCCACCACGACCTTTCCAGGTAGTATTCGTGCCGGATCTCGGGAAGTTCCTGTTAAGCCCGGAGATCACACGGTGATCACGATTAAGAACCTGCCAACAGGTGCGACTGTCACCATGCTGAATGGTGCTGAAGTCCTTACGCCGAAGCCATTGGCTGCCGATGAGAAGGGAAATCTCACTATTCCACTAAATGTTCCAGCCGACGCTGCTACAGGCCTTCATCCACTCACTGTTATCACGCAAAATCCCGCGAGCGTTTCGCAGGTTATGTTGAAATTGTCCAAGGTTGTTCCCCCGAAAAACACTGAGGCTTTCAGGCTGCAAACAATTCCCGTCGGTGAGCGGGCTTACCAGTCGGCAGTGTCGGCCGATGGGAAGCTCTTCGTGACTTCTGCACGCGGCCCGAAGGATGGTAGCCGGCTGATGAGACTGAACGCAGGAACGCTGGCTGTCGAAGCGGAGGCGACGCTGCCTAAAGACAAAAAGGGAGAGCAGATTGGAGTATTCGGAGTCGGTGTTGATAATGCCCATAACCATGTATGGACGACGAACACGCTTGCCGAGACGGTGACCGTCTATGACGCAAAGACCCTTTCTGTGGTGAAAGTCTTTCCCGAAGGGTCTGTTGTACATCCACGCGATGTGATTATTGATGAAGCCCACAATCGTGCCTATGTCAGTGCAGCGCTGACCGGATTTATCGAGGTATATGACACAAAATCACTTGAACACATCGGTCAACTTGAGTTCGTAGTGGAACATGGCAAAAACATGTTTAACAATACCGATCTTGCCCTTGACAGTGCAGGAGGGAAACTTTTCGGCGTCAGCCGTGATACGCCATGGGTAGGTTGGATTGATCTCAAAACGGGTAAGAGCACGACGGTGAAAGTGCCTGAGGCGCAGGGGGCAACAGACATCACTCGCGATCCGGCGACTGGCCGTCTTGAGGTTCCCGATGTTGCCCTGCCGCAGACTGCAACACCATTATCTGAAGAGGATGTGAAAAAAGTCCAAAACGCACTGTCCCTGGCGAAGACGCTGGAAGACAAAAAGCTGTGGCGCCGGGCTGCGACTGTTTACACATCGATGCTTGGGATGACTACAACAGCAAACGAACTCTGGTTGCTTGCCAAAATGCGTAACCGCTGCCTGCGCAATGCGACGAGGTGCTGATTATGCCTAAAATGGAATCAACAGCATCTGGTACGGGATGTTAAAGCTAAGTTCAAATATTCCGGGATGAGGCAAAGCTGAGATGTCCGCTGAGTGCCAGGAGCGGACATTACTGACACAAACACAACCAGCAAATGGATTACTGGGCAGCCGGGGGCGACATTTCCGGGAGACAATCAACTGGAAACATTTTAATGTGAAAGTTTATGCAGGTCACAGCGTATGTATTACCATATGCCATTGGAAGAATGATGCATGCTACCTTTGAGTGTGGAATAACCAGAAGCCTATTGCGCCGGAGGATGTCTTGCCATGTTGACCGATCTCAGCAGAGATGAAAGTAAAAGACTTGCGGCAATCGACTTGTTGAAAAATCCTGACAAGGGCCGGGATGATGCGTTAAAAAAATATACTCATCTAATATGCCAATTGCTGAACATGCCGATGGGCTTTGTTTCTGTTCTCGATGAAGAAAAGCAATACATCAAATCAGCCCAAAATGTTGCCGTCACGGAAATCAGCCTGAGCGAGGCATTTTGCGTACAGACCCAGGAACAGAGTAAGACATTCATTTGTCATGACACTCATCAGCACCCTACCTTTCGTGACTATCACGCGGTGAAAGAGGCTCCATTCATTCGCTTTTATGCAGGCTGCCCACTTAAAACCCAGGATGGAGTACCCATAGGTACCTTGTGTATCCTCGATACTCAGCCCAGGGAACTTTCAGACGAGCAGCTCGATCTTTTTGAAAAGATTGCAGGACTTATATCGGATTTTCTGGCCTCGTGGCACTCCGTCGGCTACCTCGATATAGTCACGCTATTACCAAATCGGCAGCGACTGCTGAAGGATATAGAGGTTTCAACTGAAGGCGCATTCAGGCTCGTCATTATTGATTGTATTGATATGCCATTAGCCTACGAAATGGCTCGCTCCCTCGGTATGACAGCCGTAGAAAATCTACTTCGTAATATGGTCGCAGAGCTGCAGATCCGCCTGCCTTTAAAAGGGCCGCTCTACGCCGTGGCAGTTGGACGATTTGCCTTTTTTACCCATAAGGAAAAAATTCGGACATTAGAAGATATCTCTCAAAGCCTTCAGGGGATCCAGGCCAGGTTTACCCCTGAAGTTCCCCTTGATCTGGATATTCACATGGGTGACTCCGGGCTTTGCGATAAATCTCTGACATCGAATGAAATACTGCGCCGTGCAGTCAGCGCATTGCATGAAGGGATAAGTCAGGGGCGCCGGTTTACAGTTTATGATGACGCACTGGATAGCCGTAAGAAGACTGATTTCAGCCTTCTTACTGAAGTTAGGCAAGCGCTACAAGAAAACCAGGGCTTATATCTGGTTTATCAGCCGAAAATCTCACTGGTGACAGGGCGTGTGACGGGAGCCGAAGCTTTGCTTAGATGGCAACATCCTAAAAACGGCGAAGTGTTGCCGGGTGTGTTTATTCCTCTGGTCGAAAAGACCAGCCTGATGCGTGAACTCACAGCATGGGTTATCGATCACACGATTGTGCAACTGAGTGCCTGGCAAAACCGTGGAGTTTCTTTACCTGTGTCGATTAATCTGGCTGCCAGTGATTTTTCAAGACCAGATTTCTGCGATGAGCTGGAACAGAAAATGCTGGACGCGCGTCTGGATCCCGCCCTGCTGGGGGTGGAGTGTCTGGAAACCGAGAAGATGCTGGAAAGCCCCGCTGCACTTATCGGCCTGGACATGCTCAAACAACGCGGATTTAAAATATCTCTGGATGATTTTGGTTCCGGATACAGCAACATTAATTACCTGCGACAAATCCCGATGGACATCATCAAGCTTGACCGCTCTATTGTGAGTAAGGTTGCTGGCGACAATGCCAGCCGCATCATTGTTCGCAACGTTATCACACTCCTCAAGCAGCTCGACTATATCGTTCTGGCCGAAGGAGTCGAGGACGCCAGGACCGTTGATATTTTAAGAAGGCTGGGCTGCGATGAAGTTCAGGGCTATTTTTTTGCCAAACCGATGACCCCTGATGCTTTTGAAACCTGGTATCACGGCAGAGACGAAGCCTTAAAGTGAACGAGTATTAAGTAAAATAAGTATGGTCGCCTGCCCGTAATATACAAATAAGAAGGGAACTGGTCATCCTGACCTGCTCTCCATTGATTATCAGAGGCCGATGCTCGTCCTGCATCCGGGTAATCATGACATATTCTCGCTTCCGCTTCTCGCTCAAAGCAGCCTCTTAGAGACTTGCGTGCGGAAAGATTCGGGTTGCATTTAGGGATCGCAATGGACATCAATCAGCATCGAAGATGAATACGTGAATACTGGGCAGGTATGCCGGATACCCCCTCCCGCTCCACGGGCGGAAGGGGGTAAATAATAATGTCAGGCCGGTCTGCCCGCGAATAAAGAAGTCGCTATTTTTTTTGGGTGATTTTCGTCACTGAACCTGTTTGAGTTTTGTCCCCGACAGCGCCATACATCGAGACCACATAAACGGCGCCATCAGGCGCGGCAGTCAGGTGGTTTGGTGTTTCATCCATCGGAATATTAGCGACCAGTTTACCGTCCTTGTTCAGAACAGCAACGGTTCCACCTGCACGCGTGGCGGCGAAAACCTGAGACGTCACTGGATCCCAGACGACAGATACGCCTCCGGCACCAATATAAGTATCTGCGAGAACCTTACCGTCCGCATCAAGAACCACGACATTGTTCGTTTCCTGGGAAGCAACGTAAACGCCTGCAACAACCCGGTAGACATACTGGCAACCGTTATGGGTACGATGGAGTTTTCCCGCGGCATGGAGTTGCCGCAGCATGTTACCTGCTGTACTGGCTTGCAAGTCGAGCGCATCGCAGACATCCTGCAGGACGCATTCTGGCGTCCGGCTAACGATGGCAAGCACCATCTGTGCTTTGGTTACTTTGGCTTTTGATTGTTTGGTCATGGTCAAAACTCGTTTACTTGGTTAAACCTGCCGCCTTGCGGCGTTTGTACTCTTCCATCAGAATCTGCGCTGGTGTCGGTCCTGCTGCATGCCTCGGTGCTGCCAACTGCCGACGAATCGGGGGAATCGAAAACCCGTTATCCAGGTGTTTGCTCCATTTCGTGAGTAAGTTTTCTGCCAGTTTTTTCAGCTCCCCCTCAGTCAGGTTCCTCTCAACTCCGGTTCTGCGCATCTCAATGCAAATGTGATACAGAACATCCTGTTTCCATGGGTATTTGTCGCTGCCCGAGTATCGGTAAGACTCATTCCTCCAGCGCTTGTATTCCGCCATTACAGCTTCAGATGTCAGATTGAACGGGTTAGCACCGCTGGAAGACACCAGCGCAACGAACTCAGCAAGATCCGGCGGCCATGTGCTGCCCGCGGCGCAGCGCTCCATGCACTGACTGCAGACCAGGGTAATCTGGGCTTCACTCATCGATCCAATCTGGGCAATCCACATATCCGAGGGCGCCGCCCCGTTCTTCTGGGTCCACCGGTTCGAAAATATTTCCCCCATGACCGTCCATAGCCGCCATGCCGTATCCGCCGCCAGCAAGTCCGTTTTGCTTTTCCCAGCGTTCTCTGGCTGCCTGAATTTCCTGAACTGCCCGGGATGCGGTGTTAACTGGTTGAATTCCTGCATGGCCTTTACCTCCGGTTGCTGGTTGTGGTTTAGATTTGGCTCTGGCACTTATCACGCTGCGGGCAAATTTCTGCTCCCACTGAATCTGAGTGAACACTTTCCCCTCGGATTTCCAGTACGCGGTGAACTCTGCCAACTCTGTCGGCAGGTATGCCGGTTCGGGAAGCGCTATACCCCAGGTAGCAGCCAGTCGCGGCCAGTCTTGTGACGGCAGCCAAAGGTCGTGCATGGTGAATTTTCCGATCGGAATATCCACTCCAGGCAGATACTTAGGTTGCTGGGGAAAATTTCTCTCCTGCGCATAGAGAGTGGGGTTTGATCCTTTTCCCTTCCCTTCCCTTCCTTTTCCGTCAGTGAGCCCTCCTTGAGGATTCACTGAGTCCTCATTGAGTCCTCCTTGATTAGTCACTCTCTTTTCTTCCTCTCCTGCCCTATCCTCAGTGAGTTCTGGCGGAAGAGGTATTTTTGAAGCTGAAGGCCTGTTTATTTTTTGATGCTTAAGGAAACCTTTAATCTGCAAATACCAGACATCATTCACTGAATACTCAGTGAGTAATCCATGAGTAATCAGTTCCTGTATTAGTGGTTCGCAATCGAGCGCGTCCGCAGGGAAGATTTGCATCTTCAACCGTTTTGGCGAACGCTCAAGGCATCCCATGTCGTTGGCGAAGTTGAACAACCCGATAAACAGGAGACGCGCTGGAATTGAACATTCCACCACCTTCTCATCTGTCCAGAATTCAGGTTTAACTGTTCTGATGCGGGCCATCTGAAACCTCTTATTAGCCAGCGGTTGCTGGTAGTCATTGTCAAAACTCGATTAAAAAAACTGTGGCGCTACGGCGCTGATGCTCGCCAGTAGTGGTCCCGCCGCATCTGCAGGAAGCATGTTAAAAAGTGCAATTGCAGCTTCCCGTATTTCACGCTCTAGTTTCTGCAGAGGTGCGCCAAGTAACTTGGCCTGGTGCGCTTCGCTGCATTCTTTGATTGCATTGGCCACCAGCTCGGTTTCAGTTAACCCGTGTTTTAGGCCATGTTTGCGCGCGATCTCTATCGGCATTGCATCAGCGATCGCCGCCGAAAGCTGGATGACATAACTGGTGTACTTCTCTGAACCGCCCTCGTTTTTCAGATAGCGATACAGATTTTGTTTATTGACGCTGATACCGCGCCCGTTTTGTTTCTCCCACTGTTCGGCCACCAGCTGCGCGACGTGGTCTTGAGCACGCCCAGGTAATGAGGACTCCCATTCCTGAACGGCGGCCAAAATGGCTCGGCATTTCTTGCCGTCACGCCGACGGGGCAAATACTGATTTTCCGTTTTCAGTTGCATACTCATCACCGGAGTATGATTTTCAAAAGAGATGGTTTGCATGGTCACTCCTTAGGTATTCCATCCGTTGGATTCGGATATAGATCAGGGCGTAATTCATGAGGCGTAACGCCCGTTGCATTAAAAACCTGTAAAACTCGCGATGAAGGCACAATACCTTTTGTTTTCCACTGACTTACTGCCATGCCGCTTACTCCAAGCGTTGATGCTAATTTATTGGCTGAGCCAGCTACTCGAATTGCGTTATCAAGGGCTGTCATATCTATCTCCTAGTTAAGTTAGGCATAATAAAGCATAGGTTTATATTAAATGCAAATTTTTAATTTATTGTGACTATAAACTAAACCTTTACAATGGGCTTATGAAAAACACTGAAGAACTCAACAACCAACTGATTGCTCGTTTGGAAGAAATTACTCAAAGAGGGATCAGCAAGGCGGATATGGCTCGCATTGCTGGAGTTACACCCCAAGCGGTGAATGGGTGGTTTAAGAAAGGAGTAATCAGTAAAAAGTCCGCAATTGCCATCGCGGAAGCTGCCAATGTGTCTGTAACTTGGTTGCTTGGAGAGAAAGTATCTGAAGATTCAGGCCTCAAGCCAAATGAGAGCAAAATGTTACGCCTGTTTAGGCAGTTACCTGAGGCAGAACAAGAGAGAATGATCGATACTTTTGAAGTCCGCCTAAAAGAAATCGATGATTATGTTGAGAAATATCTTCGTGGTCGATTTAAGGCTAACGACACTAACTAACATCTCTGATCTCACCCCATGAAACCGGCAAATGCCGGTTTTTTTTTGCCTGCCGCGCAGCCTCAATCAATCCAACAGCTCCCCTGTCTCGATTAAAGCAAAAGTTTGCATTTGTATAAGTCCAGCGTTGACACAAAACATAAACCAATGATTTAATCATTCCATCACAGCAAGTCATCGAGGCAGGAAGCCCACGTAGTAGCTGCCGGCGGCATACGAAACACCGGATGAGATGACGACCAGAAGAATTCGCAGCAGGTTTAAACGTTCCGCCGGCCGGCGTTACAGGCATGAGATAGGACATCACTATGAGAATAGATATATCCAAGATAGGGAAAATTTACTTTTTACTCGTCTCCCCAATCAAACTCTCTGTCGCGCAGGATTTGGAGGCCCGATTCGGAGACCGCGTAATCATTGCAGCTTTTGGTACTGATATCACGTCCATGGGCCTGGCACCAGGTGATGAAATCGTAAGTGCTGGCTACCACCTTCACAGCCTGGATACCGCTGTTTTCGTAGCGCTCCACCATGCTATCGGTGCGGATACGCCAGTCGTGGTAGTTACACGTTGAGCAAGAGAAAACCGGAAGCAAAATCGCTATACCATTAGCTCTGCGTTGCAACGCAATCAACTGGAGCCTCCGAGATGTAATCAGTCGTTGCCGGGATTATGCAGTAAGCCCTTATTTGGTTCATTTCTTTAGAACCACCTCACAGGCTGAGCGAGGAGCACAGGTGAAACCCAGAACACTGACCATGAATTTCAGCAAGGCAAGAGACAGTGCAGATATTGACTGGGGACAAGGTACCCCGGCAACTTTCCATGAACAAAGATCGCTTTCCGAGCGGTTATATAAAGCCCAGGGTATAAACACGAAAGATTTACTTGGACATAAAACTCAACAACAAACGGATAGGTACCATGATGATCGAGGTAAGGGGTGGACAACGGTGGCCTTATGAGGTTTTTCGGGAGGGGTTTTGATAACTTGTTTTGATAAAATTTTGATAACCGTTCGAAAACTAATAATAAAAACGGGAACCATCAGGTTCCCGTTCTGACATAATCTGAGGGCCAGATTACATGTTCGCGATAATCGCGTCGCCAAACTCGCTACATTTCAGCAGCTTAGCGCCTTCCATCAGACGTTCGAAGTCATAGGTCACGGTCTTGGCGGCGATAGCGCCTTCCATGCCTTTGACGATCAGGTCTGCAGCTTCGAACCACTGCATGTGGCGCAGCATCATTTCTGCGGACAGGATGATGGAGCCCGGGTTCACTTTGTCCTGGCCAGCATACTTCGGCGCAGTACCGTGAGTCGCTTCGAACAGCGCGCACTCGTCACCGATGTTGGCGCCCGGGGCGATACCGATACCACCAACCTGTGCCGCCAGCGCGTCAGAGATGTAGTCGCCGTTCAGGTTCATACAGGCGATAACGTCGTATTCCGCCGGACGCAGCAGGATCTGCTGCAGGAACGCATCGGCGATCACGTCTTTCACCACGATCTCTTTACCGGTGTTCGGGTTCTTGATTTTCACCCACGGGCCGCCGTCGATCAGCTCGCCGCCGAACTCTTCGCGAGCCAGCTGGTAGCCCCAGTCTTTGAACGCGCCTTCGGTGAACTTCATGATGTTGCCTTTGTGCACCAGGGTGAGGGAATCACGATCGTTGGTGATCGCGTATTCAATCGCGGCGCGAACCAGGCGTTTGGTGCCTTCTTCAGAGCACGGCTTGATGCCGATACCGCAATGTTCCGGGAAGCGAATTTTCTTCACGCCCATCTCATCGCGCAGGAATTTGATGACTTTGTCTGCTTCAGCAGAGTCGGCTTTCCACTCGATACCGGCATAGATATCTTCTGAGTTTTCACGGAAGATAACCATATCGGTCAGTTCAGGGTGCTTAACCGGGCTCGGGGTGCCCTGGTAGTAACGTACCGGACGCAGGCAGACGTAGAGGTCCAGCTCCTGGCGCAGCGCCACGTTCAGAGAACGGATGCCGCCGCCGACTGGGGTGGTCAGAGGACCTTTGATAGCAACGCGGTAGTCACGAATCAGATCGAGGGTTTCAGCTGGCAGCCAGACATCCTGGCCATAGACTTGGGTCGATTTTTCACCGGTGTAAACTTCCATCCAGGAAATTTTACGCTCGCCCTTATAGGCTTTCTCAACGGCGGCATCAACCACTTTCAGCATCGCTGGGGTAACGTCAACGCCGATACCGTCGCCTTCAATGAACGGGATAATCGGATTGTGAGGGACGTTCAGTTTGCCGTTTTGCAGGGTGATTTTTTGACCTTCCGCCGGAACTACTACTTTGCTTTCCATTAACCTCTCCTTCGAGCGCTTCTGGTTCTGCTCTTCCCTCTTCACGCGAGCCTGGTGTTGGCTGAGTCGGCCAGCTCCAGCGTACCGGGTTTTCCCGCTAAGCGGAGCTATCGCGTCCGTGTCGCCTTCCTGCCTGTAGTGCGAATCGGTTTGAGCAATTTTTTGTTAATAATTTGTAATGAGCATGTCAATACTACCTGAATGTTTGCGTCCATGAAAGGCATTCGTAATTAGGCTATAATGCGGCAATTGATAGAGCCTGAAAATACCATGCAGAAAACTTCATTTAGAAAACATCGCGTTGAGCGATTCAGCACACAACAAGTCACCAGACAACGTAAAGAACACCAGCCAAAAACTGTGATCTTGTTCAATAAACCCTATGATGTGTTGCCGCAATTTACCGACGAGGCCGGGCGCAGCACGCTGAAAGATTTTATCCCCGTGGCGGGCGTCTACGCTGCCGGTCGTCTTGACCGCGACAGCGAAGGCCTGCTGGTGCTGACCAACGATGGCGCGCTGCAGGCGAAGCTAACCCAGCCGGGTAAACGCACCGGCAAGATTTACTACGTCCAGGTGGAAGGCGAACCCACCGCCGAGGCGCTGGCCGCGCTACGCGACGGCGTCACGCTCAATGATGGCCCCACCCTGCCTGCAGGCGTGGAAGTGGTGGAGGAGCCCGCGTGGCTGTGGCCGCGCAACCCGCCTATTCGCGAGCGCAAATCGATCCCCACCCGCTGGCTGAAAATCACCCTTTACGAGGGACGTAACCGCCAGGTGCGCCGGATGACCGCCCACGTCGGCTTCCCCACCCTGCGTCTGATCCGCTACGCCATGGGCGGCTATACGCTTGACGGGCTGGCCAACGGCGAATGGCGTAAAGCCGAATAACTAAAAAGGAAAAGCGATGTTTAAACCTCATGTCACCGTTGCCTGCGTGGTTCACGCCGAGGATAAATTCCTCATCGTCGAAGAGACCATTAACGGCAAAGCGCTGTGGAACCAGCCGGCGGGCCACCTGGAGGCCAACGAAACGCTGCTGCAGGCCGCCGAACGCGAACTGTGGGAAGAGACCGGCATTCGCGCCACGCCGCAGCACTTCATCCGCATGCACCAGTGGGTCGCTCCCGATAACACCCCGTTTCTGCGCTTCCTGTTCGCCATCGAACTTAGCGATCTGTGCGCCACCGAACCGCATGACAGCGATATCGATCGCTGCCTGTGGCTCAGTGCTGAGGAAATTCTTAACGCACCGAACCTGCGCTCACCGCTGGTTGCCGAAAGCATTCGCTGCTACCTGCAGGACCCGCGCCAGCCGCTGTCGCTGATTGGCGCATTTAACTGGCCGTTCACAGGGGGTGAATGAACGGTGAGCGCGTGCTAGAATACGCCGCCTCGAAGTTCAATGTAGCGAGTATTTCCATGTCAGAAAGCCAGAAAAAAGTGATCGTCGGCATGTCCGGCGGCGTCGACTCCTCGGTCTCCGCGTACCTGCTGCTGCGGCAAGGGTATAAGGTGGAAGGCCTGTTCATGAAGAACTGGGAGGAAGACGACGGCGAGGAATACTGCACCGCCGCCGCCGACCTTGCCGATGCGCAAGCGGTCTGCGATAAGCTGGGCATTGAACTGCACACCGTTAACTTTGCCGCCGAATATTGGGACAACGTCTTTGAGCTCTTCCTGGAAGAGTACAAAGCCGGCCGCACGCCGAACCCGGATATTCTGTGCAATAAAGAGATCAAGTTTAAAGCCTTCCTCGAGTTTGCCGCCGAAGACCTCGGCGCCGACTACATCGCCACCGGGCACTATGTGCGCCGCGCCGATGTCGACGGCAAAAGCCAGCTGCTGCGCGGCCTCGACGGTAACAAAGATCAGAGCTACTTCCTCTATACCCTTAGCCACGAGCAGATTGCCCAGAGCCTGTTCCCGGTGGGTGAGCTGGAAAAACCGCAGGTACGTAAGATCGCCGAAGAGCTGGATCTGATCACCGCGAAGAAAAAAGATTCCACCGGCATCTGCTTTATCGGCGAACGTAAATTCCGCGATTTCCTTGGCCGCTATCTGCCGGCGCAGCCGGGCAAAATTCTCACCGTCGACGGCGAGGAGATCGGTACCCATCAGGGGCTGATGTACCATACGCTGGGCCAGCGTAAAGGGCTGGGCATCGGCGGCACCAAAGAGGGTAGCGAAGATCCGTGGTACGTGGTGGATAAAGACGTTGAGAATAATATTCTTATCGTCGCCCAGGGCCATGACCACCCGCGCCTGATGTCCGTCGGCCTGATTGCCCAACAGCTGCACTGGGTTGACCGTGAACCGCTGCAGGGCACCCTGCGCTGCACGGTGAAAACCCGCTATCGCCAGACCGATATCCCCTGCACCGTCACCGCGCTGGATGAAGACCGTATCGAAGTCCGCTTCGATGAGCCGGTCGCGGCGGTCACCCCGGGCCAGTCCGCGGTGTTCTATCTGGGTGAAGTGTGCCTCGGCGGCGGAATTATTGAACAACGACTGCCTCTGCAGTCCTGAACGCGCGTTATTTCCGTCGGGACGAACCGCCCCGACGGCTGACAAGGAGTATGTGTGGCGAAGAATTACTATGACATCACGCTGGCGCTGGCTGGCGTTTGCCAGGCGGCACGACTGGTTCAGCAACTGGCGCATCAGGGACATTGCGACAGTGATGCCCTGCATGTGTCGCTGAACAGCATCATCGACCTCGATCCCGAGTCGACGCTGGCGGTGTTCGGTGGCAGTGAAGCCAATCTTCGCCTCGGCCTTGAAACGCTGCTCGGGGTGCTCAATACCAGTAGCCGTCAGGGCCTCAATGCTGAACTGACGCGCTATACCCTGAGCCTGATGGTGCTGGAGCGCAAGCTCGCTGCCAGTAAAGGGGCGATGGATACGCTCGGCAACCGCATCGCCGGCCTGCACCGTCAACTGGAACACTTTGACCTGCAGTCCGAAACGCTGCTCAGCGCCATGGCAGGCATCTATGTTGACGTGATAAGCCCGCTGGGGCCGCGTATTCAGGTGACCGGTTCGCCTGCCGTGCTGCAAAGCCCGCAGGTGCAGGCGAAAGTTCGTTCAGCGCTGCTGGCGGGTATTCGCGCCGCGGTGCTCTGGCATCAGGTGGGCGGCGGACGTCTGCAGCTTATGTTTTCCCGTAATCGTCTGGTTAACCAGGCAAAGCAAATTCTTGCTCATTTAACCCCGGAGTTGTGATCTATGGAATTATCCTCACTGACCGCCGTTTCCCCTGTAGACGGCCGCTACGGCGATAAAGTCAGCGCGCTGCGCGGTATCTTCAGCGAATTCGGTTTGCTGAAATTCCGCGTTCAGGTGGAAGTACGTTGGCTGCAAAAACTGGCCGCCCACGCAGCGATCAAGGAAGTTCCTGCTTTTGCTGCCGACGCAAACGGTTTCCTTGACAAAATCGTCGCCGATTTCAGCGTCGAAGACGCGGAGCGCATCAAAACCATCGAGCGCACCACTAACCACGACGTGAAAGCGGTAGAGTATTTTCTGAAAGAGAAAGTCGCTGACGTCGCCGAGCTGCACGCGGTATCAGAGTTTATTCACTTCGCCTGTACGTCTGAAGACATCAATAACCTCTCCCACGCGCTGATGCTGAAAACCGCCCGCGACGAAGTGGTTCTGCCTTACTGGCGCAAGCTGATTGACGCGGTAAAAGATCTGGCAACCCAGTACCGCGATGTGCCGCTGCTCTCCCGTACCCACGGTCAGCCGGCAACGCCGTCCACCATGGGTAAAGAGATGGCGAACGTCGCCTACCGTATGGAGCGCCAGTACCGCCAGCTGAACCAGGTGGAAATCCTCGGTAAAATCAACGGCGCGGTGGGTAACTACAACGCCCACATCGCGGCCTACCCGGAAGTCGACTGGCATCAGTTCAGCGAAGAGTTCGTCACCTCGCTGGGCATTCAGTGGAACCCGTACACCACCCAGATCGAGCCGCATGACTACATCGCTGAGCTGTTTGACTGCATCGCGCGCTTCAACACCATTCTGATCGATTTCGATCGCGATGTGTGGGGCTACATCGCGCTCAACCACTTCAAACAGAAGACCATCGCCGGGGAAATCGGCTCCTCCACCATGCCGCACAAGGTGAACCCGATTGACTTCGAAAACTCCGAAGGCAACCTCGGCCTGGCCAATGCGGTCATGCAGCACCTGGCCAGCAAACTGCCGGTTTCCCGCTGGCAGCGCGACCTGACCGACTCCACCGTCCTGCGTAACCTCGGCGTGGGAATCGGCTATGCGCTGATCGCCTATCAGTCCACCCTCAAAGGGATCAGCAAGCTGGAGCTGAACCAGGATCGCCTGCTGGACGAACTGGATCACAACTGGGAAGTACTGGCTGAGCCGATCCAGACCGTGATGCGCCGTTACGGTATCGAAAAACCGTACGAGAAGCTGAAAGAGCTGACCCGCGGCAAACGCGTTGACGCGGAAGGGATGAAGCAGTTTATTGACAGCCTCGCCCTGCCGGAAGAGGAAAAAGTGCGCCTCAAAGCGATGACCCCGGCCAACTATATTGGTCGCGCAACCACCATGGTTGACGAACTGAAGTAATCGCCCTGCCCCTCTTTCCGCCGGAAAGAGGGGCGTTTTGTCGCCGGAAAGCCATCAGATCCAGACGTCGTTCACCGCCGTCCGCTCGCCGCCCTCATGGCCGGTATTCAGCACGCCACGCGGCTCAATCAGCATGAGCTTCGCTTCCGTCTCCGCCGAGGTCTTATGTTCCACCCCGCACGGCACGACGATCATCTCCCCGGCCTTCACCAGCACATGTCCGTCGCGGAAGTCCACGCGTAATACCCCCTCCACCACCATCAGTGTCTCATCGGTTTCCGGGTGGCTGTGCCAGATAAAATCGCCGGCGATGCGCACGATCTTGAACTGATAGTCGTTCATCTCAGCCACCACTTTGGGCTGCCATTGTTCGCTGAACAGGGAAAATTTCTGAGCAAGATTAACGAGTTGATACATGGGCTGTCTCCTTGTGATAAAGGCAGTCAGCATAGTTCGCCTCGCCGCGGTCACGCTTGAACGATTGTGCAACCTGAACCGCGCTAGCCGCGGATCGCCCGCAGCCAGCGGCCCGGAGAGAGACCAAAGCGGCTGATAAACTGGCGCGTCATGTGGCTCTGATCGGCAAACCCCGCGTCGGCGGCAATATCCACCAGACGTTCCCCGGCGCGCATCCGCTGGCGGCAAAAATCAAGCCGGCGCATCATGACGTAACGCCACGGGCTGGTGCCGTACAGCGTTCTGAAATCCCGGCTCAGGCTCCAGCGGTCCCGGCCGCTGACCTGCGATAAGGTGTCGAGGGTCATATCCTGCATAAAACAGGCATGGATATACTGCCGGGCCCTCTCCGCCGCCTGATAATCAAACGCCTGGCGACGGGAACGCTGCCCGCCGACCACAGCCAGGGTCTGCGCCAGGTCGTACAGAGCATCCTCTTCCTCCAGCGGCTCGAAGGTGTCCGTGACCGCTTTTAACAACGGCTGCGCGGCGCAACGCAGGCGCGGATCCGCCGACAGGCCGCCGGGAATAAACGGCAGTGGCCTGCCGCCGAGTATCTTCTGGATCAGCGCCGGTTCGATATAGACCATGCGGTAGTGAAACCCCGCCTCGGTGCCCGCCTCGCCGTCATGTATTTCGTCCGGGTGAAGCACCATCGTTCCGCCGGGCAGGCTGTGCTGGAGTCCGCCGCGATAGTGAAAGCTCTGCACGCCGGCGATCGTCTGGCCGATAGCATAGGTATCATGCCGGTGGGGCTCATAGCCGTGGCCGCCGAAGAAGGCTTCGATGCGTTCCGTCTGACTGGGCGACTGCGCCAGCCTGACCCAGTCCGCACTTTTCTGCTGAGACATAATGGATAACCTGCGGCGTCATTGAGGGGTGATCCCAGCACTATTACACAAAAAATTAACATCACCAACCCGCGCACTGCCCGCGCTCTGCCGCTGGGCGTTTGCTGAAATTACGCATAGAATGAAGGAGTTCCATGCACTATGCGCAAAGGGCATCGCCGAAGGCTGACCTGCCTGGCGGTGTTATGCGCCGTTGGTATAAAAAGCTTTATTTAACAGCTGTTTATATTTTGCGTATATAATGAGCGTCAGATTACTATCAACACAGGAAGGGAGAACAGTCATGCGCGTACTCGTGGTTGAGGATAACGCCCTGCTGCGTCACCACCTCAAAGTTCAGCTGCAGGAGCTGGGCCATCAGGTCGATGCGGCGGAAGATGCCAGGGAAGCGGACTACTATCTGGGCGAACATCTCCCGGATATCGCCATCGTCGACCTCGGCCTGCCGGATGAAGACGGACTATCGCTGATCCGCCGCTGGCGCAGCCACGATGTGTCGCTGCCGGTGCTGGTGCTGACCGCCCGCGAAGGATGGCAGGATAAAGTGGAAGTGCTGAGCGCCGGGGCGGATGATTACGTCACCAAGCCATTCCATATTGAAGAGGTTGCCGCCCGCATGCAGGCGCTGCTGCGCCGCAACAGCGGCCTGGCCTCGCAGGTGATCTCCCTGCCGCCGTTCCAGGTCGACCTCTCCCGGCGCGAGCTGTCGGTGAATGACCAGCCGATCAAGCTGACGGCCTTTGAATACACCATAATGGAAACCTTGATCCGTAACCGCGGCAAAGTGGTCAGCAAAGATTCCCTGATGCTCCAGCTTTACCCGGATGCCGAACTGCGCGAAAGCCATACCATTGACGTACTGATGGGCCGGCTGCGCAAGAAAATTCAGGCTGAATACCCGCAGGACGTCATCACCACGGTGCGCGGCCAGGGCTATCTGTTCGAACTGCGCTGATGAAGGGACTGTTGCGGCATATCTTCCCCCTGTCATTACGGGTTCGCTTCCTGCTGGCGACCGCCGGGGTCGTACTGGTGCTCTCCCTGGCCTATGGCATGGTGGCGCTGGTGGGCTACAGCGTCAGCTTTGATAAAACCACCTTCCGCCTGCTGCGCGGCGAGAGCAATCTCTTTTATATGCTGGCGAAATGGGAGAACGGCGCTATTGACGTCGATATCCCGGAAAACCTGAATATGGAAAGCCCGACGGTGACCCTTATCTACGATGAGAAGGGTAAACTGCTGTGGGCACAGCGCGATGTCCCCTGGCTGGCGAAACGCATTCAACCGGAATGGCTGAAGCGCAATGGTTTCCATGAGATCGAAGCCGATGTCGACAGCAGCAGCATGCTGCTGCGCAACAACCACGAGATTCAGGAACAGCTGGACGCCATCCGCGAGCAGGGCGACGATTCGGAGATGACCCACTCGGTGGCGATCAACCTCTATCCGGCCACCAGCAAAATGCCCCAGCTCAGCATTGTGGTGGTCGATACCATTCCGGTGGAGCTCAAGCGCAGCTATATGGTGTGGAGCTGGTTTATCTACGTGCTGGCCGCCAACCTGCTGCTGGTGATCCCCCTGCTGTGGGTCGCCGCATGGTGGAGCCTGCGGCCTATCGAGTCGCTGGCGAAAGAGGTACGTGAGCTGGAGGAGCACCACCGCGAAAAGCTCAATCCCAACACCACCCGTGAGCTGACCCGGCTGGTCAGCAACCTTAACCGCCTGGTTCGCAGCGAGCGTGAACGCTATGACAAATACCGCACCACCCTCACCGATCTCACCCACAGCCTGAAAACGCCGCTGGCGGTGATGCAGAGCACCCTGCGCTCGCTGCGCGGCGAGAAGATCAGCGTCGACGAGGCGGAGCCGGTGATGCTGGAGCAGATAAGCCGCATCTCGCAGCAGATTGGTTACTATCTGCATCGCGCCAGCATGCGCAGCGGCGGCACCCTGTTGAGCCGGGAGCTGCATCCGATCGCCCCCCTGCTTGATAGCCTGACCTCCGCTCTCAACAAGGTCTATCAGCGCAAAGGGGTCAATATCTCGCTCGACATCTCGCCGGAGATCACTTTTGTCGGCGAGCAGAACGATTTTATGGAAGTGATGGGTAACGTTCTCGATAACGCCTGTAAGTACTGTCTGGAGTTCGTGGAGGTTTCCGTGCGCCAGACCACCGACAGCCATCTGCATATTCTGGTGGAAGACGATGGCCCGGGGATCCCGCAGAGCCAGCGCCGCGCCGTCTTCGACCGCGGCCAGCGGGCAGATACACTGCGTCCCGGCCAGGGCGTGGGGCTCTCCGTCGCCCGCGAAATCGTCGAGCAATATGACGGGGAGATTATCGCCAGCGAAAGCCTGCTCGGCGGCGCCTGCATGGAGGTGGTGTTTGGCCGCCAGCTGATGGAAGATAAACAGGGTTAATCATTGAGTTTTTTAACGGCGCCTGCATCGCCGGGGCGCCGCATCCGTTATAATCCCTGTCAGACACCTGCAGTGGAATATCAATATGGATTATCAATTAACGCTTAACTGGCCCGACTTTATCGAACGCTACTGGCAAAAACGGCCGGTGGTACTGAAGCGCGGCTTCGCCAATTTTATCGACCCCCTAAGCCCGGACGAACTGGCTGGACTGGCCATGGAGAGCGAGGTCGATAGCCGCCTTGTCAGCCATCAGGATGGAAAATGGCAGGTCAGTCACGGTCCCTTCGAAAGCTACGATCACCTGAGTGAAAACAACTGGTCCCTGCTGGTGCAGGCGGTTAACCACTGGCATGAACCCTCAGCGGCGCTGATGCATCCGTTCCGCGCTCTGCCGGACTGGCGTATCGACGATCTGATGATCTCCTTCTCGGTACCCGGGGGCGGCGTCGGTCCGCATCTGGATCAGTATGATGTGTTTATCATTCAGGGCACCGGCCGTCGGCGCTGGCGCGTCGGGGAAAAGGTGCCGATGAAACAGCACTGCCCGCATCCGGACCTGCTGCAGGTTGACCCCTTCGAGGCGATCATCGATGAAGAGATGGAGCCGGGCGATATTCTCTATATTCCGCCAGGATTCCCGCATGAGGGGTACTCGCTGGAAAATTCGCTCAACTATTCGGTCGGCTATCGCGCGCCGAATGCCCGCGAGCTGTTCAGCGGCTTTGCCGACTACGTTCTCCAGCGCGAACTGGGCAGCCAGCGCTACGCCGATCCGGACGTGCCGCCCCGCGACCATCCGGCGGATATTTTACCCGTCGAACTCGACCGCCTGCGCGAGATGATGCTGGGTCTGATTAACCAACCGGAGCACTTTAAGCAGTGGTTTGGCGAGTTTATCACCCAGTCACGTCATGAACTCGACGTCGCACCGCCGGAGCCGCCGTATCAGCCAGATGAGATTTACGATGCCCTGCAGCAGGGCGATACCCTGGAACGCCTGGGTGGCCTGCGGGTGCTGCGCATTGACGGCGAGGTGTTCGTCAATGGCGAGAAGATCAACTCCCCGCACCGCCCGGCGCTGGACGCCTTAGCCACCCATCTGACGCTGCGCGCCGACCATTTTGGCGATGCGCTGGAGGATCCGTCATTCCTCGCCATGCTGGCAGCGCTGGTCAACAGCGGCTACTGGTTCTTTGGCGACTGAGCCATCATCCTGCCCGGCGGCGCTGCGCTTGCCGGGCCTACAAACAGCACGATTTCCGTAGCTCCTGTATCGGTTTGCAACGGTTTCGACCCGGGAAAAACGTTTGTTCTGTGTTATTTCCGAGCAGATTGCGCTCCCAATATGTATTCTGCGTTATGTTACTCATGAAGTAGGGAGCGCACAGGGGGCGGCCAGTCGCCGCCGCCCCCTGTACCCCCGGGCTCCGGCCAGCAAAATCGCCACTTCGTGGTACCTTCGACTTATCCCTGCAGGCTTCGGGTCGGGCCGAGGCAGCGTCCGTGCAAAACACGGCCCTCAGCCCGCATCCATGCGGGCTGCCCCGGCCTTCCGGGAACGTCTCAGCGATTTTGAGGCCGTCAGCACCGGCAGTTTCAGTCGCACAAGTGGGTAAATTAATGACTGGCTGCTCGGACCGTAGGCCGGGTCAGGCGCAGCCGCCACCCGGCGAAATGACGGGTGTGGTGCCTGAAAGCGTGCCCGGCGGCGCCCCTTTATTCCTGATGGCGGGTGACGTTGAGGATCTTCGCGCTGGCGCCGACCGGGAAATTGCTGAGGGCGCCGAAATCGCTGCCCTGATAGCCCATGATCTTGCCGTCGGTGCGCATCTGCTGCAGATCGATCAGGATCACCCCCAGCGTGGGAATGATTTTCTCCCGCCAGACGAACAGATAGAGATCCTCAGCCACCTGCACATAGTGGCAGCGATCGACATCCGCCAGCCCCTTTTCCACACCGTCCAGACACTGCCAGGTGTAAAAATTGTCGTTGAGATAGATGTGCTCATAGCGCTCGGTCGGGCTGTAGGTGTACTGATTGCGCATGCCAATAAGCGCATCGGTAAAGTCCGGCAGCGGCCCCGACTGCTCATCCAGGCGGGCAAAAACAAACCGTGCCTCTACCGCGGTCAGCGGCAGGCCTTGCTCCACCCGGCTGAAGGCGTCCAGCCGCGCGGCGGCTTCGTCCGGCAGCTGGCCGTAGACCAGGGTGGCGTTGCGCTGCGTCAGGTTGCATACCGCGCTAATGCTGGCGTTATCCCGCTCCGGGTCAAGGAAGTCGATAAACAGAATGTCCGGGCGCAGGGCGGTTGCCCGCCAGGGCGCGCGCTTGTCGTTCCAGCTGAGCGTCTGGTCATCTTCGATAACCAACTGCTGCGGCTTACTGCCCGCGACATAAAAAGTAAAGGTTTCGCCGGCGGGCAGGCTGGTGGTGGCGAGTAAATTACCGTGTGGCGCAAAACCATCGGCCAGCGCGCCGACCTGGATAAATACGGCTTCTGAAGTCATAGGGGCTCCTGAACAGAGTAGGGCGTTAGGCAAACGCCAGAGTGGGAACATCGACGATACTGGCGCCGCCGTCGGCGACCAGCGTGGCGCCGCTGATGATGGCGGCCTGCGGCGAACAGAGAAACTGACAGGCCTCGGCTATCTCCTCGGGGCTGGCGGGGCGGCGCAGCGGAACATCGCGACAGACCCGCTGATAAGCCTCCGTCAGCGATAGCCCTTCTGCCTGCATCAGCGGGCGCATCTCTTCATCCGCCATCGGCGTCGTGACCCAGCCGGGGCAGATGGCGTTGGCGCGTACCCCCTGTGGGCCGTAATCGCGGGCGACGGAACGCATCAGGCCAATTAAGGCGTGTTTGGCGGTGACGTAGCCGCAGGCCTGCGGCCCGGCGGCGAGTGAGGCGATGGAGGCGACAAACAGGACATTGCCTCGGCGGGCAATGAGCGAGGGCAGACAGGCGCGAACGCTGGCGAACGCGCTGGTGAGATTGCTGTCCAGCGCCTCGCGCCACTGGCTGTCGCTGGTCTCGGCGGCGGGGCTGTTGCCCATCCCGCCGGCGCTGCAGATGAGGACATCAATACCGCCAGCCTGGTCGAGGATCGCCGGCAGCAGCCGCTGACCCCAGACCTCGCCGTCGGCGGCATCGCCCACCAGCGCCGTGGCGCCGGTCTCATCGGCGACAGCCTGCAATGGCGCTTCGCGCCGTCCGGTAATAAACACCCGGTCGCCCGCGGCGCATATCAGCCGCGCGCAGGCGGCGCCAATTCCGGTTCCACCGCCGGTGATCACCACGACTCTCGCCATTCGCTCTCTCCTGTTATGGGGTCTTCGATTACCTTAAAAAGCGCGTCAGGTCCCGGCTATCGTCCGGAAGAACGATAGCCGTGGCGGTTAATGGATCTCTCTCACAGGGCGCCGTTCTCATTATTTCGGCAACAGCGGGTCAGGCGTCATCACATGATTACGCCGCGGCGACAATTAATTGCATCCTGTTAAGGGTATAAGTGAAAAAAAACAGAAATCCATCGTTCTTTAGGATGAGAATGACGCGTCGGGGATAGGTTTTTTTTATCACCAGGGGCAGGTACGCCGGGTGTTAATCTTTTTTGTTTATATTTTAACGCGGCTATCGTAAAGCATGGCGGGTGTGTTTTTTAAATGCTTTATATAACAATGGTTTGTTGAAAATTATGTAACGGCTATCACATTGTTAATATGTTAATGATTGTGTTATTTAAATGTGAAATGTATGCTTCAATTATCAGTAGTCATCCATGTGTCATGTACCATCATCTCGACGGGGAGGCCCTATCATGTCTGCTTTGTTAAAAGCCAGCCGTAATGATGCGATAATAGCCCGTTGTTTACAGACTATTTCCCAGCTAATTCCACTGACTTCAGCGGTCTTTTATCGAGTAAATAATCGTTTAAAACCCGAAAGCTATATATTGCATAATATTTCCGATAATACGCACCAACAATATCTGGAAAACTTCCAGCCGCTGGATCCGCTTCTGCCCTCGCATTTTAGCCACCAGAACACCACCGTGGCGGCGATGACGCCGCGGCTCTGCGACCGCAACCGCCATTACTATCATGAATTCATGTTGCCGAATAACGTACGCGACATGACCGAGATCTTTATTCGCCGCGAGCGGCGGATCATCGCCGGTATCTCGCTGATGCGCGACGTGCCTTTCTCCAGCGAAGAGCGCCAGCGGGCTCAGGCGGTGCTGCCGCTGGTGGAGCTGGCCATTCGCGACTGTCTGCAGGAAGACGATGACCTGCCCGCCATCCTGACGGCGAAAGAGCGGGAAATCGTCGGCATGGTGCGCGAAGGCGCCAGCAATAAGCTGATTGCCCGCCAGCTGGATATCTCGCTCTCGACGGTAAAAACGCACCTGCGCAACATTTTCGCCAAGACCGAAGTGGTCAATCGTACCGAACTGGTTTCCCGAACCTGGATGCCGGCCGCTCAGCGTACGCTGCATCTGTGATCTGACTTTCGCATCCCGCGCGCGCCGTGGCAGCACGGCGTTTTCCTGATGCCTGTGGGTATCACTCCCTGGAGGATCCTCCGGGGGGAGGCTTTTTTGACCGGAGCACGCCTACGATGTCGAGTACCCCTCTCACTGATAATGCGCTTTCCCGGCCCGCCGGGCTGGTGGTCTCCCTGCGTTTGCTGGCGGCGATCGTGATTTTTGCCGCTATTGCGCCGGGTATTCTGATGACCGCGCCGGCGGTGGCGGCGCAGCTGGCCAGCGAATGGCAGCTTAAACCTGGGCAGATCGGCTGGCTGTTCTCGGCGGAGCTGGGGGCGATGAGTCTGGCGACGCTCCCGGCGTGGTGGTGGATGAGCCACCTCGACTGGCGGCGGGTCGCCCTGATGGCCGGGGTGGTGTTTCTGACCGCCAACCTCGCCTCGGCGGTGGTCACCCAGTACGAGACGCTGCTGGCGGCGCGCTTTCTCGCCTCGCTGGCGGGCGGCACGCTGATGATTTTGTGTATCAGCTGCGCGGCGGGGACGCCGAACCCGTCGCGGGTCTACGCCTTTTGGGTGCTCGGGCAACTGCTGTTAGGCATGCTTGGCCTGCTGGTGCTGCCCGGCCTGTTCGCGACTTTTGGCCTGAAGGTGGTTTATCTGATCCTCGCCGCCATTATGCTCTGCTGTTTGCCGCTGGTGTCCGCTTTCCCTCCGCGCTTTCAACCGCTCTCTGCCTCCCACCAGCTGCCGTCGACGGCGCTGTGGCGTCAGGCGCTGGCGGTGCTGGCGGTACTCACTTTCTATATCAGCCTCAGCGCAGTGTGGACCTTTATCGGCACCATCGGCAGCGCGGCGGGGCTAACCCCGACGCAGGTCGGTCTGGTGCTGGCGGCGGCGACGGTTTGCGGCATTATCGGCGCCGGCGGCGCGGCGCTGCGGGGTACCCAGCGGGCCGATCGTTTACCGGTGTGGCTGGGCTACGGCCTGCTGATCG
>ENA-OPVU01000441-OPVU01000441.1-human-gut-metagenome-genome-assembly--contig:-NODE-441-length-28237-cov-4.570009_pt1 | contig 28237 bp, 20 predicted proteins | sample MGYA00241497_ERZ501986 | MGnify/ENA primary metagenome ERZ501986 (study PRJEB25962, sample SAMEA2042995) | human gut metagenome | biome: human gut; feature: human-associated habitat; material: faeces...
TTTGTCAGATAGTAACAGTATGTTACGTACCCTCGCTTAGCGGTTCGTGTCAAACCAATCAGCTGCGCTCTTTGAGCTTGCTTCTTGGGACACTATCGCATGGCGCACATGAGCCAATCAGCATCGTCCTGTGGATTCGCTTCTTGGATGCGCACGCATATGGTTCCGGGCACTTATTTGCTAAAATTGCTATTCCTTACACGATATATTAATTGCTCACTAAGGCTTTCGATTCACCCATTGTTTTTTGCTAACCTTCTTGCCTTCCCCTTGGGGAAGGTGCCGAACGTAGTGAGGCGGAAGGGGGCAGCATAGGAGCATACATCATGCTTGCATTCGCATCTGACGCAAGCTGTTAATATATGAGGTTATTGTTTGTCGTTATCGTCGAAAATATCGCCGCATTCAGGGCAGAACTTAGGCGGATGGTGCGGATCTGGCGGCTCCCAGCCACACTTATCGCACTTGAACAGCGGTGCTCCCTCAGGCTTCTTGCTGCCGCATTCAGCGCAGAACTTGCCTTTGTTTACAGCGCCGCAGCTGCAGGTCCAGCCATCCTCTGCTGGTTTGTCTTCCGGCTTCTTGCTGCCGCAGTTAGCGCAGAATTTACCGGTATTGGTAGTACCGCAGCTGCAGGTCCAGCTGCCCTCTGCCGGTTTCGGCTCAGGCTTCTTGCCGCCGCAGTTAGCGCAGAACTTGCCGGTATTGGTAGTGCCACAGCTGCAGGTCCAGGCATCTGCTGCCGGTGCTGCTGCCGCAGGGGCGGCAGGGGCGGCCGGCGGCGGAGTAGGAGGTTGCGGCTGTTGCGGATAAGGCGGTTGTCCGTAAGGAGGCTGTTGGCCGTAAGGATTCTGTTGAGCATACATCTGCTGCTGTTGTCCTTGGGCAAACAAGCCAGCCACATTTGCGCCACCGGCCATTCCGGCCATATTCATGCCAACAAAGCCGCCCATTGCACCCATGCCGCCTTCATTGCCAGCTGCAATACGCATAGCGTCTGCAGTAGCACCAGCCATAGCTGCTGCTGCACGGTTCGGATTGCTGAGCATCTGGATATCTTTCAGACGTTGAGCATCTTCCTCAGACATGGTTACGCTTGCCAGTGCGAAGGAATAAACCTCTACACCGCGGCGGTCACGCCATTGGTCGCTCAAATCTTCGTTCAAAGCGTTAGCGATTTCTTTGCCATGACGCGGCAGTGCGCTGTAACGCATACCATTTTCCGTGAGCGTGCCGAGTGCAACGCCCAGGCTCATCATGAGCTCGCTCTTCATCTGGCTGTCAATCTGGTCACGACGATATTCGTCAGTGATGTTGGAGCATACATTGGTGTAGAACAGCAGCGGATTAGTAATCTTATAGCTGTATTCACCGAAGCAACGGATACCAACTTCCCAATCAATGCCTAAGTTGTTGTCAATCAGGCGTACAGGAATCGGCTGAGCGGTGCCAAACTTGTTGCCGTAAATTTCCTTCATATTGAAGTAATATACGCGCTGGTCCTTGCCGGGGTCACCGCCGAAGGTAAAACGTTTACCGATCTGACCGAAAATTGCCTTTACATTATCCTTCAGATCGCCGGTAAAGATAGACGGTTCAGTAGAAGTATCGTATACATATTCGCCGGGCTCGTTGCACATATCTACAACCTTGCCCTGCTCAACGATAATCATGCACTGACCTTCGTTGACAGCAACAACGCTGCCATTACTGATGATGTTGTCTTCTGCAGAAGTGTTGGAGCTGCGTCCTTGGCTGGACGTACGCTTCATACCCTTGGTTACCAGAACCTCGGGAGGCATGCTTTCGCAATAGAAAAACTCTTTCCATTGGTCGCCCAGTACGCCGCCTACAGCGCCCATTGCCGCTTTAATTAAACCCATAATACAACCTCCTTTTGTATCACTAAAAAATTAACAATTATATTTTATCAAATCCCGCTTAATATTAACAGGACTTTGAATAAAACAGCTGTACACTTATCAACCAAGAAATTGTAAAATATTTATCTTATCCTTATCTGTAGTAAAAAGCTATTCACTAATACTTTGATTTGTGATAAACTAATTGTTAGACAATCTTTGCAAATTATCTGTGCAGGTAAGCTGTTTTCCGCTTCCTTGCCTTAAGTTTAATATAAAAACTGCATTTCGTCACTACACCAAATGGCGATTTCGGGTAGGATAAGGGTAAATTTTCCTTATTTTTTACCTTTTTTCTCTAAAAATACTCTTTCAGGAGGTTTTTTCATGTCCGTTGTATCAAAAAAATTTTCTGCTTCCTTATACAGTATGTTGGTGCTGTTACTGCTCTGTATTGTTACCGCTTTCAGCAGTGGCTGCGGCAATAAGGCATCACTCGACCCGGCCAAACCAGTAACGCTCACCATCTGGCACGTTTACGGCAACCAGACCAATTCCCCATTTAATGATACAATAGAAAAATTCAATGCCTCTGAGGGTAAGGCCAAAGGCGTCATTGTCAAGGTTGCTTCCGTAAGCAGCTCCAACGTTATCGACAAAGCTTTATTCGCCTCTGCCAAGCAGGAGCCTGGCGCTGTGCCGCTGCCCGACCTTTTTACCGCCTATCCGCGTGTAATCCCCGCAATGCACGATAAGCTGCTGCATTGGGACAAATACCTTGATAAAGAAGATTTAGCTGTTTACCAACCGGAATTTTTAGCCGAAGGCTATCAGGATAAGGAGCTGCTGATGCTGCCGATAGCAAAATCCACCGAGCTGCTTTTTGTAAACCAGACCTATTTTGACCGCTTTGCTGCGGCAACAGGTGCCAGCACCGATGATTTCGCCGATTATGACAAGCTTTTTGCACTCTGCCGCAAGTATTATACCTGGACCGGCGGCAAAAACATGTGCCAGCTGGATGATTTCTATAACTATTACCTGACGAGCATGGCTTCCTTGGGCGACCCGTTAATCAAGGACGGCAAGCCGGACCTTGCCAGCTCCAACTTTAAGCGCATCTTCCGTGCCGCAGCCGAGCCTGCTATCGCCGGTGGTCTGGGCATTGAAAAGGGTTATGCGGCCGATGCCTGGAAAACAGCCGATTTAATCAGCAACGTCGGCTCCACCGCAGCCATTCTTTATATGCGCGATTATGTCACCAATCCCGACAACACGCGTGAAACTATCGTTACCAACTATTATCCCTGCCCTGTTTTCAGCGGCGGTAAGGTAACACTGCTGCAGCGCGGTGTAGGATTATTTGCCATCAAAAGCACAGACGAACGCAAAAATCTTGGTGCCGTTGTTTTTGCAAAATGGCTGGCGCAGGAAAACAGCAATTTGAATTTTGCTATGCAAGCAGGCTACCTGCCAACCAATAAGGAAGCACTGCCAAAACTGCTGAATAATCCGCAAGATGTGCATAACTTCAAATATCGCAAGCTGTATACCTGCATGCAGCAGGTATACAAACAAGGCACCTGGCTGCATCTGCCGCACAATGCTGCCGAAATTCAGCAGAATCTGGAATACGGCAGCAAAAATATTCTGCGCGCTGCCCATCAGCAATATTTACAGGAAATTGCCGGAGGTGCCAATCCACAGCAAACGCTTGATAAGTTAGTAGAAGAAAGTTATCAGAAGCTGCTGAATTACAAGCAATAAGCCAAAAAATCCTACCAAGGAGGCTCTTAATGCTCAATAAGCTCACCAAAATAAAAAGACTGCTGCTTATAGGCAAGGAAATATGGCATAACAAACGCTCTATGCGCGGCCGTTTCATTATTTACCTGCTGTCACTGGTGTTGCTGGCAGGTTCTGCTATGCTGATCCTGTTAAACGTTATCGGCATAGTACAGCCGCCCAGCCATGATATCGACCGCTTTCTTGAATATGAGCTTAACACCCGTACCAACGATATCAAACGCCAGATGAACGCGCTGGCTGCGCACAATATTGATTTGTCGCAGCAGCTGCAGAATGATATCGACCGCGTTATGCTGGAGCAGGGCATTTACAATAATTACGATGCCTTGAACAACAATCCCGAGGCTTTGACAGCGATTCAGCAAGCAACCTACCAGACTCTTGCTGCCAAGATGCAGCAGGCTCCGGCCAGCGGTGCCTTGTATCTGATTAACGCCAGCGTCAACACGAATATGTTGGAACCAACCTATAACGGTCTTTTTCTCAAATTTACCAATATCTATTCCGAAAACACTCTTTTCAATGAAACATGTATGTTCCGCGGCAACCCTCAGGTTGCCCGCAATAACAACATCAGCCTTTACAGCACCTGGCAGCTGGAGCTTAACGTCCACGCCTATCCGCAGGCCGATAAGCTGCTGCATGCCAAGGAAAATAATATTTCCCAACAATATATCCTGACAGACGTTGCCCACCTCAAAGAAAGCTGGGAGCAGTCCCGTCTTTTCCTGATGCCTATTAACAGTAATAACGGCAGGATTATCGGTATCTGCGGCTTTGAAATCAGCAGCGTTTACTTCCAACAGCGCACCAAGCAGGCCAATTACAAGGGCTATCCGCTGATTACCGCTATTCTCGATAAAAAGGCGGACAACGAATACCAGGGACAGCTTTCCAATCCGGCCTCCTTCGTCAATGCTACTATAAAAACCAGCTTTGACGGCGAGCACGAATTATTTACTGCCGGTCAGGAGCGCTTCATCGGCTTCACCGCTCCCTTGACGGTCGGTGCCTCGGAGCACAGGGTAGCAGTCATGTTGCCTGCCGACAGCTATTATCATCTGCAGAGGCAGGCTAAAATGCGTCTGCTGATAATGCTGGGGATTATTCTGCTGCTTTCATTGCTGTCTGCCGGTTATTTCAGCAAAAGATATGTAGACCCGTTGGTAGCGGATTTACAGCAGCTGCAGCAAAATCCCGATGCCCCTCCGCAAGCCAATGTGCTGGAGCTTAACCAGTTCTTTGAATTTTTGCAGAACCATTCCGAGCAGCAGGCCGAAAAGCTGCGCCAGCTGCAAAGCGAAAATAATCAGGTACAAAAGCAGTACGGACTGGCCGCATTGCGTCTGCAGAAGGCACAGGAAAAGCAAAAGCAGACCGCCAATCTGGAGGAACAGCTTGCCGCCCTGCAGAATGAAATTCAACAGGTACGCCTGCAAATGGAGCAGACGCAGCAAGAAAAGCTCCAGGCTCAGCAGGAACGCGAGCAGGCTCAGCAGCAGTTCAACTTTGCCCAAGCTGCTCTGGAAAAGGCTATTGAAAAGAAGCTGGAATCCGTTGATCCCGACAGCTATAAGATGTTTGTCGATAATCTGGCAACGCTGACGCCTAAGGAGGAGGACATCTTCAACCTTTATGTTCAGGGCTGCTCGACCAAGGCAATTATCAGCCAGCTTGGTATTACCGAAAACACCTTAAAATATCATAATAAAAATATCTACAGCAAGCTGGTTGTAAAAACCCGTAAGGAGCTGCTGCAGTATATCGAATTGATGCGCAACTCAGCGCACTGATACGCAGCACATGCAAAAAGCCTCCGGCAAGTTTACTCGTCGGAGGCTTTCGTTATGGTTTAGGGATTAGCTTCTGTCATAGAAGTATTCTTTAGATAATATTTCTTGCTTCTATTTTTACCATCTGACACAATGATATCCATTTTAGAAAATTTGGCTAAATATCGCCTTGTTGTTGCCTCAGGCATTCCAGCTGCTTCGGCAACAACTTTAGTAGTAACAAAATCATACTGTTTTGCAAGCGTCATCAAGACATTAAAAAAGCATTTCTCTTTTTCATTTAATTTATCGCTCACTTTATCGCTCACTTTATCGCTCACTTTATCGCTCACTTTATCGCTCACTTTAGTGGTTCCATAATTTACATTCTTCAAAATAACTCTAAAACTACTTCCATCTGAATAAAATATAGGCTTTAAAGACTCATTGTAACCTGGAAGTTTTTCTGTTTCACTGATAATCTTTTTCAGACCACTACCTCTACGTTCCATAAATTTCATTCTATGAAACAAATCTGCTATAACCGGATTACGTCTCATAGAGCCAATATCAGCTATAGTATGTTCCTGTACTGCTTTACCGTCGAACATCCCGCCAGGTGAGCTAATTTCTAATCTATCATCATACATATCAATATGTACTTCACTACCTGATACAATATAATCTCTATGAATCAGAGCATTTACCAAAGCCTCCGTCACAGCACGTTCAGCATAATCAGGCTTATCAACCCTATATTCTACATCTTTATAAAAACGTACTTTAGAATTATTTTTTATAAAATCAGAGGTACTTCTCAATAAGTATATTAGATTTCCCTCAAACTCTTTATCATCCAAAGCATCATCAAAAACAGATCCCTTTTCCAAACCATTCCATCTTGTACAAAAAACACGTGAATTATAAACTATATACTGGTCTGCAAACAACCTTCCCGCATTAGTAAGATAACCCTTTTTGTCTGCAAGGCAAAAAGAAAAATAATCCTTAGGCTCCATTTTCAATAAAGTCCGTTCATAATACGTTGCTTCAAGCAGAGTAAAACTATACTCTTCCTTTTTTACATCACTTGTTAAAGCATCAAATGACTGATTTTTACCTTTCAAAATCAGTTCATTAAGAATGTAATCTGGAGCAATAATGCTTTCGTTGCCTATTCTGACATAAGCCTCCCTAATCCCATCAGCTTTGTAATAATATGGAGTTGCTCTCCCTGCTTCAATAGTAAGAATCAAAACGCTCTTTTCCCGTTCTTTTTCTAATGTAAGAACAAATTGCGGAGTAGGTGTAATACGCGTCTTAATCAAATTACTTATGGCTTCCGCACTTTTTTGCGCATCAATTATCCCAACAATTTCACCGCTATCATCAACACCAAAAATCAGCTTTCCACCAATACCATTAGCAAAAGCACTAACACTTTTCAACCAACTTTTTGGCTTTTTAGTCTCCAATTCTCTCTTGAAATCACATTCTGTAGTTTCAGCAAGCGGATATAGCATTCTTCAAACATCCTCCGAAATTAATTTGATTTCATTATATCATATTACCATCTAACAAACACCTGTTAAATCCAAGCTTATGACGTAAATATAAAAGTTCAATTCAGTAATATTTAAATAGTTACGCATAACAATCTACTATGTACTTTTTGAGACTGGGTTTTATCCTAGCCTCTTTAAGCCTTTTTTAGTGTTTGCTTGTTTTATGCTTACTTTTATCCTGATATTTCTCCATCAATACTTTCAAATACTTATCATAAGCAGTAGGCATATCCTCAATAGACATAAGATAAATATCTTTAAACATATCCGGTTCTTTATCTATTAATAAAGCTCCGCTATAACCACCATCTTTAGGGAACTGCGCAATATCACGAGCATTGATCAAGTCGTTATATGCAAACTCTTTGCCTTCAGCTTTTCTTTTTTTAGCATAGCATAATGCAAAATATTCAGCTATAGACTCTTGAGTCCATCCTTGTTTCAAAAATGCTTTTCTACTATAAAACCAGCGTCCACTCTTTGTCATAGTATCAGCATAATGCCACGCATGTTGCATTTCATGTGCTATAACGTTTATTAGCAACTCCATTCTAGCTTCAGCATTAGTGCATTCGTTGCTTATTTTATCATAATATATGCGTATTTCACAAACACCACTGCCTTTAGGTTCAAAATACCCAAGCGTTATAAACGAGTTGCGAAGCACATCCAATGCTTCATCAACATATTTACATATTTCAGCAACAGCTCTGTTTTTGTAACCCTTTAATTCCTCTAATATTTTATCATGAAGATAATCTACTTCTTCTGAAAAATCATTATTTAACAGTAAAGAATAGAATCGGTCAATATTTTTGATTTTATCAGTACCGATAGAAGTTTGCCTTATTGCTTCCATTGTCTTTTCTTTTAACTGTTTAATCTGCTTCAGTAAACTATCTTCATCAGGTTTTTCAGATCCATTATCTATATAAACTTTACATTCCAACCCTTCTCTTTGGGGAACAATATTCCCTAACTCACGAAACTTAAATTTTTCGTCCCTAAATTTCATGATTTTATTAATTGCAGCTTCTATTTTCTTTATTTCATTAACTTTAGCTCTACTATTATTAATTACCGGGAAGCCAGTAAATTTAATAGCTTTCTTGCTGGCACTAAAAACATTTTCCCTAACTTCTGAATTCGCATTAGTCTCTGCGTAAATTCCTATGTTCATATCAGACGGAGTATAATACACAGGCCACCAAAAAGCATTTTTCCAAACAGGATTACACTGTTCAGTCAACACTAATACAGGATATCTGTCTCTAAGATTTTTAGCCAAAAGTCCTTCATTATTACCATCATCAGGTGCATCTTGATATGTCTCTGTATTGCCTCTTTTCTTTTTCATACCAATTTGACGATTTCTTCTAACAATCAAAGCCACTTTATCGCATTGACTAGTAGAAAATAAAAACGGGCTTTCAATATCAGCAAAAACACTGCATTTTGTTTCTAGTTTATCTGGCTCTATCATATCGTAGCAATAACGCAATAATTCTAAAGCTTTATCTTTATCAATAAGCAAATACATACTATCGTCTATATCTAGTCCTTTTTTATAATCTGTTTGCTTACTACAGTGCAGCTCTTCTACAATCTCATCTATTTTGTTCTTTAATCTTGTAGTTCTTTTTACAGTAAAGCCAACCGGCAAATAACGTTTTTCCGGTAAAATAGTCTTAATATCCGAAGCTGCAATTTTAACTTTTGAACAAGCAATTATCTTATTTCCAGATTCTAGGTAAACCACACTGCCACCTTTTTGTCTTTGCATGCGTTCACGCAAAATACAGTCTCGTTCCATAATATCAGTCATATTATTTAACAGTCTTACTGTAGTATAAAATCTGGTAACAGAAAGAAGGTTTTCACTACGATAGCCAAACATTCGACAATGCTGCATAACTGTATCCTGTTGCATCTGTTTAGGATCGCGACCATAGAAAAAGCTAATTAATGAAGGTATAGTTATTCCTCTATCTAATACTTGTCCTCCTACAAAAATCGTCAAGGAATTTTCCAATTTCAGCTCACCCGTATTTGCATCAAGAAGTTTTTCTATATCTTTATCACTATTAACTTCTTTAATGTCAACCTCTGTGATAATTCCTTCCAAATCTCCGTCTTCATCTTTATAGGCTATTGCTCTTGCAACTTCATTCATCGATGGTAAGTTTATAACATTATATGCTTTAACAGACTGTGCCAAATCAGCATAAGATATTTGGAGATATTTTTTTATTAAGGAGCTATCTATATCGCGTTCAAGTTCTCTACGAATAATATCAAAGCCATTTTCTATAAAATCCTTTTCATGTTTATGTAATTTTTTATTTATAGAAGCATGCATAACTGCTGACACATAATAATCTCTGCAACCTTCTTGTAACTGTATAATTGCAGTACCTACCAAAACATCAAAAATCCATTTTCTTAGCGCTGGCAACGCATATTTAGCTCCGTTTGGTTCCAAAAAATTTTCTGGTTTTACTACACGCTTATCTGTTAACGCAATATTTTTACCACTATTTTTCTTAGCTCCATTGAGTAAATCCATTTCTTCCTGTGGAACTATATATGGTAAATACATAGCCTTATAATAATCAGCGGAGTACTCATCCTGCGAATCCATGAAATAATACTTTCCTCCAATATATCCTTGGCCAGTAGGTAATACAACTGTGCGCTCCGGTTTTATAGGCATTATATCTTCATTGCTAAAAGCATCAGGCTGCAAATATAAAGCATATGGAGTTGCTGTAACCTGCATCAGCACATGACGTACTTCACTGTTCACACAGCTCTTACGAGCAGCATTTACAGCGCCAGATACTCTTCTTAATGTCAATTCATCTGCTTTTCCTTCATATCCTATAGAGGTAATATCAGCTTCATCATCAACAATCAGAATTTTTTTATATTTATTAGAAGCAACAATTTCATTTATCAAGCGAATCATTCTATCTACATTATCAGCTTGTTTTTTTACAACTATTATTCTTTTCTTCTCCGGATAGCGCTTCAAAAACTGTCTTACAATCTTTTGCTTACCGGCTTCTGTAGTCTCACTGCCAAAGTCTATATCAAGAATATTTTGAGCTACAACATCGCCAATATTACTTTTACCTGACTTTACTTCAGCAAATTCAGCCATCATCCTGCTAACAGTCTGTTGAACCAATGCTTTACTGCATTTAGTTAAAATAATGGTCATATCAAAGTCGTTATCAAAGCACAAAGACATTAATCCAATAAAAGCCCTCGTCTTACCAGATTGAATACTACCAAGCATCATAATAGGATGATAGTCATCCTGATTAAGGTTATTCAAACACAAAGAACCTAATTCCTCAATTTTCTCCTTCAGCTCATCTGTATACTTATCAGGTTTAGATACAACTATTGTTTTATAAATTCTGCCATCTGTGTTCATAAACATTCTCCTTGTATTTACGATGAATTATCTTTGCTTATTTTGCCAAGTATTTTGCAATAAATATTTCTATAGCAAATTACCATATACATTTATTTTATAACTTTACTTACTAAAAATCAACCTTCTTATAAATAAGCGTTCTGCTAGCAGCATACTAAATTTTTACCTAAAAAAATTAAATTGTAACCTGTCCATTTAACTACTAACTGCATAAAAAATACGCAACAGACCTTAGCATCTGTTGCGTATAAAAAATTTATTTTTAGTTTCTTATTTAGGCTATCTTTATTTCTTAAATTTTACAGCTTCTGTCATGCCTTCTACTCTACATTACAGCTGCAGGATGAAGAATTCATCTTTAATATTTTTTCTGTCATTGCTGAGGGCAACCAGAACTCTGTTATCAGGCATATTTGCCAGGTTTACACATCCACCGATGCTGGTTTCCTTATTATCGGTCAAATCCTTATAACTTACGGTACCAACCAGAGTGCCGGTGTTCTTTCTGTAAATCTGCAGCTGCTGCTTGTCTACAGAGGAATCGCTGACTACCAGATATTCATCAGTCAAAGCTATATCGGTTAAGGAATTGATGGCCTTGCTATCTTCACGTTTTTCCTTGCCGATGACGCGTTTTTGCTTGCCATTGAAGTCATAAACGCTTACCAGGCCTACATCCTGAGTGCCGATACGCGCATTGCCGCCAACATAGAAATCACCGTTTTTGTCTGCAACAACGCTTTGCGGAATATTGATTTTATCCTTGTCGTCAGCATTACGGCTTCTGGATTCCTTACGTACTTCGCCCAAATCCTTGCCTACTCTGTAGCCGTTGCGAAGATCCACCTTTCTCATTTCGCCCTGGTTCATCCAAATCAAAGCCTTGTCCGCATTGCCCTTAGGAATTACAACAAGGTTATTGAAGCGTCCTTGTGCCTCTTCAATACGTTTGGTTTCGCTATCGAAATAGTTGAGTCTCATTCTCTTATTGGTATAGAAAATGCCTCTGATGCCATCGGAAGAAATCTTAGCATTACCGGACATAGAATCAACATTATTGTCCACCATACGCAGACCGTCTTTATCCCACCGCATCTGAACGAGTCTGTCCTTAATATTGGCATAAATCATATCTCTGCCGACAACAGCCACCCTCATACCCTTGCTATAAGTATTTTGCAAATGCAGATTAGGATTATTTTTCAGAGTAAAGAGCTTAAATGTATTAATGCCGACCTTAACATCCTTATTCGGCAAATCCTTCAAATCGGCAGCAATCGGTTTCGGTTTAGGTGGCTCACTGGTGCCTTTGTCGCCCCCGCCACAGCCGGCAATAAAGCTGCATGCCAGCAGTCCGGCCAAAATTCCCATCGCAATACGTTTCTTCAACATAACAATCATCTCCTTGTTTTATTATAGAACGCTCTTTATTTGATAACGATACGGCCATCGCCGTAAGGATTAGCATATTGCTCGCCAACCTTGCCATTCAGATGATTCTGCAGATATTCCATAATCGTATCTGCGTCACTCATCATTTCGTCCTGCACCAGACGCGCTCCCTTGAACATCGTCATGCCGTCACCACCGAATTTGAGCATGTAGGAGGTTCCGCCCACGGTATATTTTTTCTTAACGTCTAACGGTTTGCCGCCAATCTTAACATCGCTTACGCGACGGGCACCGGCAACACGCACGAAGTTGCCCTTGGCATCAAGCTCAACGCTGGAAGCAACGGAGCTGTCGAGCGTGTAGCTCAGGCCCGATACCTGCATAAAGCCGCCGCTTTCTTCAGGATAGCTGATAGCGCCCATTTCCAGACCATCCAGAATCTGTTGGCCTGTTACCTCTAAAACTACGCACATGTTACCGAAGGGGAATGCCTCCAGCAAATCGTTGTAGCTGATTACGCCGGTTTTGATTTCGTTGCGGATACTGCCGCCGTTTACCAGCACTACATCGCAATCCAGCACTGCTCTATAAGCATCGGCAACAAAGTCACCCAAGCTGCATTCACGGTTGCGCACGATACGCTCACCGGTTGCAGGATCATTGCTGCGCAGCTGTACCAAGGCTTCGCCCACAGGCTGCTTCAGCAAAGGCTCATAGGTCTTTATTTCCTGGGCAATAACTCTTGCGATATTGGCATCCTTGCCGTTGGATTCGGTAATCAGCTGGCTCTTCAGCTTGCCGTCGGGAGTAATTACCAGCTCGCCGACAGTTTTCAGCTTAGTGCCTGTCTGCGCCAGCAGCACGTCCTTACCTACCTTATTTTTTACCATACGGGTGAAACGCTCGTGAGAGTGTCCGTCGATAACAGCATCTACGCCCTGAGTATTTTTAGCAACGCTTTCGCTGCTCCACTGCGGGGTAGTGCCGTCCATGCCCAAATGGCCAACGATAAATACATAGTCCGCGCCTTCTTTGCGCGCCTTATCAACATTCTTCTGCAGCTGTTTGTACAGCTTGCTGCCGCTCTTATCCTCGCAGAAGCTGTAAATATACTGTCCCTTCTCATTTTGGAAGAAGGTAGGCGTAGAGGTTGTCAGGCTTTCCGGTGTGCTCGCACCCACAAAGGCTACCTTGGTATCCTCATACTGCATAATTTTGTAGCCCGGCAGAACCTGCTTGTTGTTGCCTGCATAAACAAAATTTGCGCAGTAATAGCCTGCACGCTGCAGCGGTACCAGCTCCATGAAGCGGTCCATGCCGTAGTCAAATTCATGGTTACCGGGAATGCAGAAGTCATAACCCAGATAATTCATAATGTTGACAACTGCCAGACCACGGGAAAGCTTGCCGATAGGTGCGCCCTGAATAGCATCGCCTGCATCCACCAGCGCCACATTCGGCGTTCTTGCCAAGGCATCCTTTTTAATCTGCGCCAGACCGGCAAAGCCGATATTATCATTAATACCGCAATGGATATCATTAGTATGCAGAATAACAATGTCATGCTCCAGCGCCCACGCCATCAGCGGAGCGGAAACAGTCATCGCTGCAGTCACCAAAAACAGCGATGTTTTTTTCCAGAACTTTTTCATATACACCACTTCCTTCCAGCTTTTGTACCTTCATTATACGCTCAAAAAAGCAAAAGCACCCTACCCAAAAGACTGATTTCGGGTAGGGTGGCAGGAATTTTTACAGATTTTCAGGCTATTATGGCAAAAAAATGCAGCTTCCCAGGTGGCAGGCAAGCAATTTTGCTTGCTGCCACAGGAAAGCTGCCTGCTTTATGCTACACTGATTTTTTCAGCTGCACAATTCTTAAGACCACGGATCATCTGCTGCCGGAGTCTGGATGCCGCTCAGCAGTCCCTTGTAATCCCACAGGAACCATTCGCCGGTAGAAGCCTTTTGGCGTACAGTCATCGGACGCGGGCTGTCTGCACCGCCACAGGTAATCATAAAGCGTGCATAGCCTTCCTCCTGATAAGTATAGGCATTAGTTTTAACCTCTACAGTATACGGCATATCCGGCTGATAGTTATTCGCCGGAGTTGCGCCCATAAAGTAGGAGCGCATCAGATACTGTCTGCCGCGGAAACGGTCTGCAAGGAACTGTTCATCTCTTTTAGGTACCGGACGAGGTCCCAGCAGCTTATTAAGCATAGCAATAGCCTCTGCCGGATTAGTTTCATAGCGAGCCAGTGCCGCTACGGTATAAGCCGCTACCTGCTGAGCATCGGTTTCCGGTCCGATTTCAGCTGCCGATTGCGGCAGATTCTGGAAAATGACACGTCTGGTTTTTTCTTGCTTCTCCACTTTATTCACCGCCCTGTTAATAGTATTATCAATGGTTCTGTCGATCATTCTGTCTACGCCAATTCTTCTGTTCCAGTCAAGAGCTTCTGCTGATTGCAATTGTCCTGCCAAAAGCATTGCGCAGCAAGCTAATACAATACCTTTCTTCATTTGTTGCACCTCCTCAGAATTATCCTGCGCTATTACAGGCGCAGGCATGTTTCCTTACAAGCTCATTGTACAACGAAATGTGCTAAAGCACCCCACCCAAACTGTCGATTTCGGGTAGGATGAGTAAAATTTTTTTGTTTTTCAAGGAATTTTCTGCCCAAAGCAATAGTCCCAGCATTATTATACACAGCAATCTCAGTAACCGCATCAGCGCCACCCCCATTGCCAAAATCGTGCGCCAGCATCTGGCCTACTCTTCAGCCAAATCGTAAATTTTCCTTACCACGCCGTCATCGGTAATATTATAAATAAGCCTGCCGCTTTTCTCTACCAGATAGCGCGCATCCTTAAATTTTACCGGAACGGAAGAATCGGGATCGCCGGCCTTAGTCATAGTATGATAGCTGTAACGCTTATCTACATCAGGATACATGTTCATTTCCTGCTCCCACTGATAATCCCAGAAGCTAAAGCTGCAGTTATTTCTGTCCAGCAAATTAACATTCGGCTCCAGCACCAGCTGTAAAAACAGCATCGCTACCATCCAGGGCATTTCCGTTTCACCCTGCACAAAGCGAGTACCTCTTTTGTTGCTTCTTTCATAGGTCCCGGCCAGGGACGGCAGCACCCGCTCATTACCCTCAGACTCACCCAAAATCCAGGCACCGTACAGCTTGCTCTGCGCCTGATAGCCCTGCGGATTACTCAAAGCATATTTCTCATACAACGGCATACTATATCTGTACATAGAAGGATAACCCATACCATTTTCCAGGCTCATAAGACCAGGCACATGCAGATAACCGATAAAATGCTCACCGTCATGCGCAAAACGCACCACGCCACTCGCCTCGGTTTCATAGCGGTAATGGTCATCCTGCCATTCACCGCTGTGCACCTTCAAATCCATCAAAACGCCGCGCGTAGTTTCATACACCATAGCACCGCCCTCAACATGGGTAGCAGGATTATACATCTCATAATAATCAGCCCGTGCAACCGACATCCCGCCACACAACAGCAACGCACCGCACGCCAAAGCACACAAAAGCTTCTTCATAAGCTCACCTCCAAAAATACAACCCCCTTCCGCCTCACTTCGTTCGGCACCTTCCCCGAGGGGGCAGGCAAGAAAGGTTAGCACAATGACATAACAAGCAATTAATATATCGTGTACATAACCATCAGTCATCGTCTACGGCGATGCCAGCTCCCTTTCAGGGAGCATATAAAGTTAGCAAGAAACTGTTGGTCGTGCTAATGTCGCTTGCGACGCAGGGAACATATAAAGTTAGCGAGAAACGAAATTTAGAATTTCGCAACACCTTTATATCTTCCCTGAAAGGGAAGGTGGCTGCGAGCTTCAGCGAGCAGACGGAAGGGTTGCGATACGTGTACAAAAAAGGCCCCTGCTCCGCAATATTAACTTACGTCGCAAGGACCTCAAACTCAACTCACTGCCTCAACCAACAGCATCATTGCTGCACAGCAGCTTAACCTCACCATCAACAGTCACACGATACGCATCCCACAAATTCGGATGCACATAATAAGTCATAACCAGCTCATCATTCTTATTATAAACATAAACCCCAAAATAATCGCCGTACTCCTGCGGCAGATACGAATTAAAAACGCTGTTCGGAGCCTCGGCAAAACGACTGCCATAGCCAAACCAATAATCCTTACTGCTCAAATCCAAACCGGTATTCTTCACATTCAGCTTACGCAGAAAATATAGCGCCATAGTATAATCCTCTTCAGCCTGCATTCCCTCAAGCCTATAAGTACCGCCGATATCAGGCTCACTCACCTTAGTAATCCCCATCTCGCGCGCATCAACCGTCGGCAGCAGCACAACCTGCTTACCATCTTGCACTCTGGCCTCGCAAACAAGCGGCTGAGAACCATAACCAAAATAACGTGTATCCTCACCATGGCGTCCCACATCAAAAGAATAATCCTCCAGCACCAGCGAACCATTCTCCAGCATACCCACGCCCTTAAACATCGGCGCATTACCGTCCTGCAAATCATAAGTAACAACAGAAGCAAAAATGCCGGACTGCGTATAAATCAGATGCAAAGAAGCATTATCCCTGCCATCAGCACCATAACGCATATACGGATATGCACCATAAGACGCTGCCATCGCTGTTGCGCTGACAAGCAGCAGCAGGCTGAACATCAGCAAGCTAAATAATTTCTTCATCGCCCGCACCTCTATCTATCAACCTCACTCAGCAGCAGGCTTCCGTCCTCACCGCTGATAGCAATACCGAAAATACGCTCCCTGCCCAAAGAATCGCGCACCGCAATACCGTTGCGCGGGAAGGACTCGGAATCACGCATCACAATAATAATCGGCTCCGTTGCACGCAGGAAATCCTTGTAATATATAGACTGCACGTTAAACACAGGATAGCCCTCAGCACTCACTTCACGCAAATCCAGCGCCACAACCTGAAAATCTGGGAAATCCACCGAGCTTGTTACCACAGCCTTCGCCGGTTCAAAAGCCTCCGGCATCCGCACAACCTCGCAGGCCGCAGGATTAACATGAGCATCCTTCAGCCAGCACACATGCAGCATGCTTTGTGTAGGCTCCGCCACGCTGTTCGCCTGAGCACTGCCCCAACCGCCAAACAAACCAATACCAAGCGCCAATAACATTGCACCTAAAAATCTTTTACGCATAAAAAACACCTCCAAAGTTTTTTACATCTTCTCTTAAATTAGGCCCTCTTCAGGCGTTACACCTTACTCAATCTCCTGCAGATAAATACTGCCGTCCTTACCGCTTTGCAGAATCGCAAACCTGCGCTCCCTGCCTGCATCATCCTTAAAGCTGATACCGTTCTTGGGAATAGTTTCCAAGCTCTCCAGATGCAACACCAACTTTTCATCAGCCATCAGCAAATCCTTGCTGTAAACGCTCTTGCCGGAAGCAAGCTCCAGCAGACGGAACTCTTCCAGATTTTTCGTACTGCGGAAAATCACATCCGCACCCTTAAAGGGATTAGGCACGGAAACCTGCTCGTACTTGGAAAGATCAAACTTTGCATCCTGCAGCTCATGTACGCCCATGCATTCCAGATACTGCATCGCCAGGCCCTTAAAGCCTCTCTGCTTATATTCCTTCAACGGCAGCAGCTCAAGCTTCACGCTGTCACCGGCCATCTCTGCGCCCATATCAAAGAAATCCTCCGCAGTCATATTCGTCTTTTGCGAAACAGCCACATCATCTCTGCCCACATCGTTACGGTAGACATCAAGGCCGTTGGCAGCCGCATTACCGTTCTTTAAACGGGTAAAATACATATCAACGCATCTTTTATTGCCGTTCGGCAGTAAATCCTCCAGCACCAGCACATAGTCTGTATTACTGCTGTTGCCGCGTGTCAGCAGCATATTGTTCGCCAACAGCTTAATATTGCTGCGAGCCCATCCCTCATCAACAAATTTGATTTTTCCGTCCACAAAAGTATAAATAGCATAGATATCCTTGCCATAATAACCCTTCCCCTGCTTTTCATTATCCAAGATAGCAAAAATCAGCTCCGGCACCTTGTCATTATTGATATCCTGCAGCGTATAACCAAGCATGTTCAACGCATCAGCGTAACCCATACGGTCACGCAGCTCATAAATTCCGGTCATGCCCTGCTGCGGCACCTTATCCATATTGCCATCATTCACAAAATTATAGATACCCTCCACCAGCTTGCCGTATTCGCGCTCATAGGCAGGCACCTTCGCCACAGCCGCAGCTGCTTCCTCCACCTTCGTGGCCTTGGGCTGCGTTGCAGCAGCCTGCTTATCCGAACCACAGCCATTCAGCAGCATTGCCAAGGAAGCCAGCAGCATTGCTCCCACCAGGACATTTTTACAGCTTTTCTTCAACATCTCCATCCCTCCGCTTCCCGCCGCCTGCTTTGCAGCTAATCTTTTATACCTATATTTTACCCTAAAAAAAACTAAAGCGCCCTACCCGAAACAGCAAATTCGGGGAGGGCGCAAGCTTTAAATCGGCAAAATTATTGCTTACAGCTTGTTGAATACATCCTCAACCATCTTCCAAACCTTAGCACGGTCTACAGCGTAAACAATCTTCGCATTCTGAGCACCCTCAGGAGCAGCGCCGCGGAAGCCCATAGTCTGTCCGTAGCCATAGCCGTATTGGTCATCAACATCAATCGGCAGAGTTTCGGATTCCAGAATTACGGACGGATCAATAGCAACTGCTGCTGCCAGAACGTCCCAAATGTAGTTTTTGAAGGACGGATCCTTGCGGAACATCGGGGTAGCATAATGGCTTTCCCACATAGCCTTGAAGCGGTCGCTCTTAATGCGGCTTTCCAGATCCTTAAAATCATTGTGGCTCATCAGTTCCTTGCTGCAAACATCCAGCGGCAGGAAGATTTGCTCCTTCCAGGGAGCGCGGTAAGCCTTTTTAGCGGTTTCCGGATCAATCCAAACGTTGAACTCGGAGGTCGGCATTACGTTGCCTTCGCAGAAGAAAGCGCCTGCCATATAAACAACGCGTTTAGCCAGCGGAGCAATTTCCGGAGCCTTGTCCAAAGCAGCTGCCAGGTTAGCACCGCTGCCGATAGCAACAATGGTTACTTCGCCCGGATGCTTTTTGATAGTATCAATGATGAAATCAGCAGCATGTTCCTTTTGCGGGTTCATAACAGGCTCATCATTATAATTTTTGCGGTATTCAGCCTGCCAGGATGCCGGCTGAGGATAGCCTGCAGCGCCCAGATGGGAGTCATGGCCACGGCCGTAAATGCGTTTTTCTTCCTTCATGTTAGCGAAACGGTCCTTGCGGACGGTTTCATTAACGCCCATATATACAGGGATATCGGTGCGACCGATGCCCTCCAGCTGACGGATAGCAGAAGCGGTACCAGTTTCAACCCAGGTATTGCCGATAACAATGGTAACACCCTTCAAATCCATTTTGGGAGATTCGGCAAGCATCATCATAGCGATGCCGTCATCAAACAAATCCACCATATCTGCGTCCAGAATAACCTTTTCACGTGCTGCAGCCTCAGCAGACAACGGAGCAGTCATTGCGCCAACGCCCATGCACATAGAAAGCAGCAGGCAACCACATAAGCTCGTTAATTTTTTCATTTTCATCTTTATTACCTCCTTAATTTCCCAACCTTATTTTATAAATTTCCGCACAGAATGCAGATTTTACCTTAATCAATCTCCTCCAGATAAACACTGCCGTCCACAACCTTCGCCCGAATCGCAAACTTGCGCAGGCTGCCGGTGTCGTCCCTGAAGCAGATACCGTTCTTGATAACAGTTTCATAGTCAAGCTCAGGATCAGTTTCAAAGCTTTCCAGATGCAGTACCAGCTTTTCTTCCGGGTTCAGCAGTCTTTTGCTATAGATAACTCTGCTGCTATCCCCCTGCAAATCCAGCACTTCAAAGCTCTCCAGAGAAGTATTGCTGCTAAACAACACTTCTGCTCCCTGGGAGGGATTATCCACGTAAACATGCTCATATGCGGAAAGATCTACCCTATTATCCTGCAGCTCATGCAAACCCATACAGTTAAGATGCTGCATTACCAGTCCCTTAAAGCCACGGCTGCTGTATTCCGCAAGCGGTAAAAGCTCTAGCTTTTGGGCACCAAGGTCAATATTCATCATATCGTCAAAGTGCATGGAAGTTTTTTGAGTAACAAAGGTATCATTTACATCTAAATATTTCCGGTAAACATTACATCTGCCATCCTCAACCTTTGTATAGAAGGTTTCTCCCTGACGCAAACTGCCGTCCCGCAGCAAATCCTTCATTTCCAGCACCCATTCCATATCGTTATCGTCGATACAGGTGCGCTTGCTCAGCATATCTTGAGGAAGCAGACGCAACCGGCTGCGCGACCAGCCTTCGTCAACAAATTTTATCTTACCATCCACAAAGGTATAGACAGCATATATATCCCGGCCATAATAGCCCTTGCCCTCGGGATAATCAATCAGGCCAAAAATCAGCTCCGGCACCTTATCATTATTGATATCCTGCAGCGTATAGCCAACACTGCTTACACCCTGACCGGGATCATTATGGCCCTCCAGCTCCTCAAAGCCTGTCAGTCCCTGCGCCGGCAGTCCGGCAGTATTACCCGTGGTCAAATAATCGCAGACACCAGCCACGATTTTCATATATTTCTGCTCGTAGGCAGGCATAGCGGCGGCTTCTGCCTTAGGCATAGCGAGCAGCGAGTCTGCTTTTTTGTCGGAGCTGTCACTGCCCAGGAGCATTGTTAATCCGGTAAGCAGTAATGCGCCCAGCAAAATGTTTTTCCAGCTTTCTTTCAGCATATCAATCCCTCCGCTTCCTGCTGCCTGCTTTACAGCTGATTGTTTACAACTATAGTGTAGCCTAAAAAGAGTAAAAGCGCCCCACCCGAAAGGGTGATTTCGGGTAGGATGAGGGGGATTTTAGGGATATTTTTGAGATTTTGGAAGGTTGAGAAAAAAATGACATGTTTTTCTTCGTCCTTTGGGTATACTTCTTTCGTCCCCGAAAGAAGTAACAAGAAAGGGGCGCGCTTTGCGAAAGCGCGGGAAACAGTCGCTTTTTTGCTCGCACAAAAAAGCTTAGCAAAAAATGCTTTACCATAATCTCTTTGGTTTGTAGTACGCTAAAGGCTACTGCAACTAAGTAACGATTGTGCAAGCATTTTTTGAGGCTTAGACAAACGCGAAGTTTAGTCACCGGAAACAAGGCTTAGACAAACCACAAAGCACTTCATAGGTTACGAAGAACTTTCAGAAGAACTTCAAACAGAGCGCTAGTAATAGCAAAGCGGCCCGATTTAAAAGGCTTTTTGGTAAAACTTTTTCTCCGGAAAAAGTTTTTGTTTTGCCGCGCTTTACAAAAAGCGCGAACCTTTCTTCCAACTTCTTTCAGTTATGAAAGAAGTTGAATTAACCCAAAGTATCAAAAAACAAAATCCCCCGCAGGAAACCCTGCGAGGGTAAAGCATGCAACTGCTCTATTCACTTCTTCACAGCCAGGCTGCGAATAGAAACATTTACATTATTCACCTTCATGGCCGTCATATACTCAATCTTTTCTTTAATCTTCGCCTGGAACTGCTTGGTAACGGCAAAGAGCTTAACGCCATAATACAGCACAACCTCTACGCTGATAACTATACCCTTGCTGTTGTCACTGCGGCGGCGCACCTTAATCGAGGTGATGCGCTCCACGCCCTCCAGCTTGCGCCCGATAATTTTGATGATATCCTCCAGCGCGCTGTCGGAAATCAGCAGCTTGCCGTAAAAGCTGAACGAAGGACGTACGATAGAACGGTCCGCATCCTTCTCCTGCTTGCGCTGGCTGGAAAAAATATTATAGGGCAAATCGGCAAAATAGCCTGTGAAATGAGGCTTCAGCTCAATCGTCGGCACCGGCACGATATGTTTGCCCTCCTGCAGACGCGCATGGCGGGCCTTCTTGATTTCGGCCTTGCTGGCAATTTGGTTGATATACACCGTCTTAACCGGCTTATCCAGCTTCAGCCTGCCGATAATCTTGTTGATCATATTGTCCGAGGTAGCGATAATCAGCAGACGATGAATGTTGTTGGTCGCCAGCGCCTCACGCACCGCCTGCGCGTGTCCTTCGTCAGTGAAGATGGCACGCTTTACGGCCTGTATTCTGTTGTCTTCGTTCTTGGCGGAGGTGCCTGCCAGAATTTTGGTGCCCTTAATCAGCAGGCCGTCGTCAATAATAGCGTCACAACGGTTGTCAAAGGCCACGCCGATGGCATGGTGGCTCTTGCCTGTGCCGCTGGGTCCTACAAAAGCAACTACTTCCATTCTATTACACCCTTAACATCATCATATTGCACCTGCCAGATTCCCAGCTTCGTGGGGAAACGGTCAGGGATTCCGTGAAAGTCACTGCCGCCGCTCACCAGCAGTCCGCGCTCCTGCGCCAGCGCCAGCCAATGGCTTTGCGCCTGCACATCTGCGCTGGGGTGCCACACCTCAATGCCGTCAAACGGTTCTGCAGCAAGCAAGCGCTCGGGCAGGGTTTTATCCACCAGCTCCGAAGGATGTGCCAATACAGCGATGCCGCCTGCCTCGTGAATCAGCGCCACTGCCTCCTGCGGAGAAAGCTTGGGCTGCGGCACATACGCCGGTCCGCCGCGGTGCAGCAGTGCGTCGAAAACCTCCTGCACGGTAGCAAAATAGCCCTTGGCTACCAGGGCCTTGGCCACATGCGGACGGCCCACTGCCCTGTTCTTGGGGTCGCAGGCATCCACCTCCACATGGTAGCCTAATTTTCCCAGCTTCTCCAGCATGGCATATAAACGGTGCTCGCGCGCATGGCGCATTTCGTCCATTTTATTATGCAGCGCTTCACAGTCCATAGAAACGTGATAGCCTAAAATATGCACGGCATCATCCTCGTACTGCGTTCCCAGCTCTACGCCGGTGATAACGCGGATGCGACCATTATAATGCTTCGCCGCCTCGCGCGCCTCCGCCATACCGTTCCACGAATCATGGTCGGTAATGGCGATTACGCCGATGCCTTTAGCCACGGCCTCGTCCACCAGCATGGTCGGCGTGTAGCGTCCGTCGCTGAAGGTGCTGTGCAAATGTAAATCTACAAGCTGCGCAGCCATTACAGCATACCTGCCAGCTTGATAAGCGTCATAGTGCCAAAGGCAGTACCGCCTTTAACCTTGAAGCCCTCCGTCTTGGTTGCGGTGGAGGTGCCGCCGATATCAAGATGCGCCCACGGGATATCCTTGTCAACGAACTCACCGATGAACAGACCGCCGGTGATGCAGCCTCCGGCACGTCCTGCGCTGTTGAGCAGGTCCGCAACGTCGCTCTTGATGGCCTCCTTGCATTCGGGCAGGGAAGGCAGCTGCCAGTAGTTTTCACCGGCCATGCGTCCTGCCAGTTTAATCTGCTCCACCAGCTCGTCGTCATTGGCCACAATACCGCTGGTTTCGTTACCTAATGCGATGATTACCGCACCGGTGAGCGTTGCGATGTCGATAACCTTCTTGGCACCCATTTGGCAGGCATACCAGACTGCGTCCGCCAGCACCATGCGTCCTTCCGCATCGGTGGAAACAACCTCGATGGTCTTGCCGTTGGCTGCACGCACGATGTCTCCGGGGCGTTGCGCCTTGCCGTCAGGCATATTTTCCGCGCAGGCCAGCACACCGATAACGTTGCATTTCAGGCCTAAACGTGCGATGGCACGCATTGCTCCGAGCACAGCGCCCGCACCTGTCATGTCGTCCTTCATCTCGCCCATGTTGTCGTCAGGCTTAATGGAAATACCGCCGCTGTCGAAGGTGATGCCCTTGCCTACAAAGGCTGTATAGGGAGCGTCACCGTTGCCATTGTAGCGTAAGGCAACAAGGCACGGAGGATTATGACTGCCCTGTCCTACTGCCAGCAATGCATGCATGCCTCTTGCTTCCATCAGGGTTTCGTCCATGATGGTTATTTCCAGCGGCAGCTCCTGCCCCAGCTTCAAGGCATCATCGGCCATGGTTTGCGGTGTTACCACGTTACCGGGGTTATTCACCAGATCACGTGCATAGCACACTGCTTCCGCAGAGATTTCCGCATCGTTAATGATTTCCACCGCCTCCGGCACAGCGCTCAGCACTGTAGCCTCGCACAGCGGTGCCTGCTTTGCTTCACTCTTGAAGCGATTGAAAGTGTACGCGCCGAGGTACAGGCCTTCAACAAGCGCCTGCAGGTTTTTGCTGCGTGCTTCGTTCAGCAGGATAGGCGCAGCCAGTACGGCCTTTTGCGCCTTAGCCTTGTGCAAAGCGCGGGCAGCAGCGCCGGCAGCCTTACGGAAATTGTTGGGCTTGCAGTCCTTGCCCTCGCCACAGCCTGCAATAAGCAGCGTCAGCAGCTTTTCACCCTGCGGCATTACCAGCTCAGATACACTGCCGGCATCATAAATATCGTCATGCATGGCAGCATATGCCTTCGCCGCCTTGGCTGCTGCCTCCGGCAGCTCCAGCTTGTCGATAGCCGCCGCACATTCCTTGCACAGAAAGAGGACTATACTGTCCGCATCATTATAAGCCGCAGCGTTGACTTCCGCTGCAATGCATTGAAATTGGTTTAACATATCTTTAAACTCTCCTATCATTATTTATATTCTATTGCAGTCTGCAATTCGTTAAGCATGGTATTGCCGCTGGAACGCTGCAACGACAAATCGCTCACCAGCACCTTCATCTCACGCATCAGGCGACCCTTGGAAAAATAAGAGCCCAGCGCGTGAATCGTGTATGGTGTCTGGTTGATATTGCCGATATACATCAGGCAGTGGCCGTCCATATAAAGTGCTGCACCCGGCATCAGCTTGCTGATAACGGCGGCGCGTTCCTGTGCGCTGCCGCTCAACTTTTTCTTCGTGCCTGCGGTAAGCTCCTGCTGGTCGGCATTACGCGGCAGCACAATGCCCACAGTGCGGTAAGCATTGAACACTAGGCTCGAGCAGTCCACGCTGTTCTTCAAACCGCCCCAGCCATAGGGCTTGCCGTAAAATTTGAAGGCGGAGCTGAGCAGATTATTGCTTGTATAAGGCAAATAACCGTAATGCACGGCAGAGGCAGCCTTCGGCACCAGCAGCTTCTGCTTCTGCAACTGACCTGCTTTAGTGCGCACCGGTGCAATTACCGTATAGGTATCGCTCTGCATACTGTCAACCGGCAGGCGCGCACCCTGCTGATAAAGCACCTGCTCGCCGTCCGTTTTCAGGTTATATTCCGCATCGGTAACAACCAAAAACTTCTGCGGCTTTACAAAGCTGCTCCAGGTGTTCTTATCGGTCATGGCTACATTATACTTGCTCACCCAACCGCTGTAATTTACTGCCTGCACGTAGTAAAAATAACCGTTGGCACTGGTGTGCAGCACAGCCACAGGCTCGCCGGGGTCCAGCATAGTTTCCTGCAGCGCGTCAAAATCCCTGTCACCCGCGTAATAATACAGGCCCTCGCCCGTAGGCAGCGCGCGCACCGCGGTACGGCGCACCGTCACTGCGTATTGCACGCCTACGCTTTTGGGAATAGCACTGATATTGCTCTGTTTGCGCAGGATATTCTTATAGTTTTCGCTCACCTTATTGCCATGTAAATACAGGTCATCGTCAAGGATGGAATAATCCATAATCCTCGTTTTAAGCGCATCACCGCTCATCGTCGCAGGATAATTTGCCAAGTCAGGCATACTGCGGGAAGCAGCACGCACCTTGGCGTTGAAGTATGCCACACCCTTCGCATCCAGAATAACCGTATCACCGCTCTTGTTCTGCTCCGTCCAGTGCGACGGGTTCACCAGCGGCGGATAATTGGTAATGCCTGCAGCCGAAGCGCCCAAAGGCAGCAGCAGTCCGCAGACAACGGCAGCTGTATATAAAAGCTTTGCTAATCGCAATTTCGTTCCTCCCTTCTTGCAGCATATATTTTACTGCAAGTCACCTAAAATACTTGTAATATTATTATATTCTTTAGGCAAGACAAAAATCCTGCTTTAATATATGAAAAAAGCTGATGTAAGCATTGGCCTACATCAGCGTAGAAGCGATATTTTATTTCTGCAGATCCTTGGCATTGCCCGGTTTGATTTTGCTTTCGGTGCCTGTGAGCAGACGATGGATATTTTCCTTGTGGCGCAGCACAACGAAGAAAGCAGCAACCACCGAGAAAATCACATAGGCAGAGGGATAACCCAGATACCATGCCAGCGGCGGCGTAAAGATGGCAGCCATAATGGAGCCGAGCGATACATAGCGCGTCAGCAGCACGCACACCAGCCAGATACCGAAGCTGGCCACCGCAACCTTAGGCATCATAAAAATCAACAGGCCCAGTGCGGTCGCAACGCCCTTGCCACCCTTAAAGCCCAGAAAAAGCGAATAATTGTGTCCCAAAAGCGCACCCAAAGCCGTAACCACATCTAGCAGCGGATTGTGGAAAAAATAACTCATAATACCAACCGCGAGAATACCCTTGAAGGCATCGGCAATCAGCACCAGCACCGCAGTCTTGGGACCGACGGTACGGAAAACATTCGTCGTGCCGATATTCTTGCTGCCGTAATTACGGATATCAATACCGTGAAAGGCCTGCACCAGCCATAAGCCGCTGGGAACAGAGCCACAGACATGACCGAGCACAAAGCCCAGCAGAAAATGTAATATACCCACCTCATTGAACATAACAAATCACCTGACTTTTATTTATTCATCCTCGTTCTTACCACGGATAATCATCTGAATAGGTGTGCCTTCAAAGCCAAAGGCCTCACGCAGTTTGTTCTCCAGATAACGCTGATAGGAGAAATGCATAATTTCCGGTTCGTTGACGAAGATAACAAAGGTTGGCGGTTTGATTTTGACCTGTGTAACATAAAGAATCTTAAGACGCTTGCCTTTTTCGGTCGGCGGCGGATTGATAGCCACAGCGTCCTCGATAACCTGGTTGAGAATACTGGTAGCGATACGCATAGCGTTCTGCTCGGCAACATAGGAGATAACCTCCGGCAGACGGTGAATACGCTGCTTGGTAACGGCAGAAACGAAAACTACCGGCGCATACTGCAGGAAAACAAGCTCCTTGCGCAGAGTTTCGGTGTAACGCAGAGTGGAGGAATTGTCCTTCTCGTACAAATCCCACTTGTTTACAACTAGAATAACAGCCTTGCCTGCCTCATGAGCATAGCCGACGATACGTTTATCCTGCTCGGTAACACCCTCGACAGCATCAAAAACCATCAGCACAACGTCACTGCGGTCAACAGCACGCAGAGAACGCATAACGCTGTATTTTTCAATCGGTTCGTCAACCTTAGCCTTGCGGCGCATGCCTGCGGTATCAATGAACAAGTATTTCTGACCGTTGCGTACTACCGGAGTATCAATCGCATCACGGGTAGTGCCTGCAACATCACTGACGATAGAACGCTCCTCGCCTACCAGTGCGTTGAAAATAGAGGACTTGCCTACGTTAGGACGGCCAATCAGAGCAACCTTGATTTCGTCCTCCTCCTCCAGGTCGCCTGCCATCTTATCGGACGGGAACTTGGCAACAACAGCATCCAGCAAATCGCCCAGGCCCAAATGGTTGGACGCGGAAACAGCAATCGGGTCACCAATGCCCAGATTATAGAATTCAAAGGTATTCATCTCCTGCTTCGGAGAATCCGCCTTATTGACAGCCAGAACAATCGGCTTCTTGGACTGACGCAGCAGACGGGCAACGTCAGCATCCTCGGTAGTAATGCCTGCGCGCGCATCGCAGACGAACAGAATAACGTCCGCCTCCTTAATCGCAATCTGTGCCTGCTGACGGATAGAAACAGCAATAGCATCGGCATTCATGATTTCGATACCGCCAGTATCAACCATCATAAACTCGTGGTCCAGCCATTCGGCGGTAGCATACAGACGGTCGCGGGTAACGCCCGGTGTATCCTCAACAATGGAAATCCTGCTGTTGGCAAAAATATTAAAAAGAGTAGATTTGCCTACGTTCGGACGTCCAACTATAGCAACTATCGGTTTAGCCATAATCAAATCTCCTTCATCATAATAAATTTTTTAGTATGTGTCTATCATAGAAATGTAAAATTTTTTGTATATTTATGGGATATTTCCCTATAGTTTCCTTAACGCTAACACAACCCTCAGTCAAAATCACTAACATGATTTTGCCAGCTCCCTTTCAGGGAGCATATAAAGGTTGGCGAATTGCGAACTTTAATCTTAAATCGAGCCTATTATATCTCCCCTGAAAGGGGAGGTGGCTACGAGCGTAGCGAGTAGACGGAAGGG
>ENA-OPVU01000444-OPVU01000444.1-human-gut-metagenome-genome-assembly--contig:-NODE-444-length-27984-cov-2.775968_pt1 | contig 27984 bp, 34 predicted proteins | sample MGYA00241497_ERZ501986 | MGnify/ENA primary metagenome ERZ501986 (study PRJEB25962, sample SAMEA2042995) | human gut metagenome | biome: human gut; feature: human-associated habitat; material: faeces...
AACATCCCCGTTGTATCTTCTGGGTAATTTGTTACTCCATATACGGAAGGCTTACCACCAACTCCATAACATCCTGGACTTATTATGGTATTAAGGTCCTTATATTCAAATTTTTGTTCATAGGTAAATAAATCTCCAAATGATATTTTGTATAAACAATTTTATTATGGAGATTTGTCAATCGGACGGATCCCGAATCAAGTAGTTTATATGAGTCCGAACGGAAAGATTGATTGTAACCTCTTAACAGATCATTTCGTTTTGACAAAAGGTAAAAACTTTCCGACAGAAGATAGTTTTTGGTATATACAAACTATCGGATATGAGATAAACACAGATGGAACAGTAAAGACTGGAAAACAAATTGCATGGCAATATACCGGAATAAAATTGTTTGTCCGAGATTGCTATAACGATGTTTGGGATTCCTGGACGGAATATATTACAAAGTCCGATATGAGCAAGGTAATCAAGCAGCAATACGATACACCACTGTCCTTACATATCAATTCTCGGTTGCAACTTGAGGTTTATACACAAGGTAAAGTCCTTGTATTTACTCCATCATCTACCAATGACGTACAATAATTAATTAAACTGGAACCAATTTATTGTAACTGCGTTATTCGATTTTTTAGGTGAAACAATAATACTATTACCATCCACTACTATTGATAGTTCATTATCAACAAGTTCGGAGAAACCTACGGCAGCGTAAGCGCAATTCATCATTTTCGATGGCAATGTACCTCTAACTATATCACTTTGAGATGTTATAATCTTCTGAATATTTTCTTGCACTTTTACAATGAATTGTCCTTTCGTTATTTTGGCATCTAAATCTCCATTTAGTTGCCTTATAATGGCGATTACATGTATAGAAAACAATATTAATCAGCAAGTTTTTCTAATTATATATGTAATTTACCATTATAAAGCAAAAAAATAATTGTATATACAATAATAACAATGACATTATGTATTATTATAATAATAAAGTAATATTTAATCATTTAGATGATAACAAAAACAATTTCCCCACATAAGAAAAATATATTTTCCATTACAGTATTTTGATTTTATTATTAATCTCCATTTTTACTAGTAGTTACTCAACTAAATGGAGAATTACAAACAAAGGTTTCATTCCAATCTGGTTTTACACCATTTGAATTAAGATATGATGATAGATATCCAAACGTTTTCTACATAATTAATGCAGAAACAGGAAAAATATATTTTACACCACTAACGGAAAACCAATGATACTTTGTTTAGGAAATTATTATAAATGCAAATATTACTTAAATGATATTTCCTTCCAACCAATCCACAAACCACTTGTATTAACGCTGTCAAAAAAGAGCTTTCCTCCGGCATAGGGAGAGCAGATGACAAATTTCCAGTTAGAACCAACACAAACGGATATCCCGATATACCCTAGATCACTTGTAGGTGCATTTGCAGATCCATGCTCCGCGCGGAAAAGGCAGTTTTTTCCTATATTATGGACATCTGTTACTTTGATAAGATTAGAAAATAAATCTCCATTTAGTTTAGTAATCTGATCCTGGAGAAGTTTACCCTGTTTTGCACTTAATGGCAGCAAACTATTATCTGTTACACAGTTGTCAATAATTTTTGTTGGGATTAATACATTACTATCAATTTTTTCAAAATTAGATTTGATCTTATCAGTGTCAAATAAATCAGTCGCACTTAATAAATCAAGTTTTAAATTTGTACTCTGAGTCATTTAATCCCTCCCTAATTCATTTTTGTTAGAGACTTCATAACTTCACTCTGATAAGCTACAGGAATCTCAGAACCATAATAAATGTTGTTTACATCCTCAATGGTTTCACAAGCATCAATCCAAAGTTTTAAACTGTTACAATATGTCTGATTATAAGAAATATGGTCAAACACTGTATCAGTAATTAACTTCATATCGGCATTACTATAAAATACACATGGCATAGTAGTATCTCCGTTTGGATGCCATGGAATATTTTCTACACCATGTAGTACATGTTGAGCACACATAATAAAAGCAATTTGATCTTCTGTCTTTAGTGTAAAGTGTTGAATATTTTCATCAGAAAATTTTACATCTACACCATTTAAAATTGTATTAGAACATTCCCTGTTCATTTCAATTTTCTTACTTGCCTTTACTTCATCTAATGTAGGAACGTATGGCTCTGGTGGTAAAGCGGCTTCTGGGCTAACAGGATCTTCTGGTTCTGTGTAAATTGACCCATCATTACTTAAATATACGGTATTTCCATCCTGGCGATATACTGTGTCATATCCTTCCAAAGAAGAAGCCTTTTGTCCATTTCTGGTGTAAATATGAAGAGTTCCCCATGTTGAAGGAATTTCATTTGCAAATTCTACTCTTAAAATATTTGTAGAAATAGGGGAAATAGAAACGATATCATAAAGTGTTTTGAGATGATTAATACTAATTTTTTCCATAAAAACCTCCTAATAAAAAACAACCATTTACCCATTGCTTTAAATGCAAAAACCAAAAGTAGAAGTTAATAGTATAAATCAGCAACAAACTATTTCATCTATCGGAGGTTTATTATGAGTACACAGTTGAATATTGATAATGTAGTCAGAAACATTCTTGATAATGTTATATCTATGTTAAATGAATCATTTGACATTAATGATTTAAAACAAGTGCTTTATATAAGCCTATCTAATTATCAATTTTATGAACAGACAACAGAATTATCTACAGAAATTGATTGCACTCAAAAGTATGTAAATGAGTACCTTGTCAATATGCAGCTTAATGGTTGTACTAAAAGAAGCATTGCAGCGTACAAAGACGTGATAAAAAATGCACTTACATATATCAATAAAAATGTCGTAGACATTACTTACAATGATATAAAAAAGTGGTTATGTTATGGTAAACTAATTAAACACTGGAAAGATACTACATATAATACAAAAATTATTGTATTAAGAGGATTTTTTTCATGGTTATATGAAGAAGATTTTATATCTAATAATCCTACTAAAAAATTAAAAGAAGCAAAGGTTGAACATAGGGTAGGACTGACTCTTAAACCAGAAGAAAGAGAAGAAATTAGATGCCAGTATAAAACAGAAAGAGAGTATGCATTATGCGATTTCTTATATAGTACAGGGGCTAGAATAAGTGAAGTATGTTCTCTTAACATAAATGACATTGATATGGTTAGAATGTCTGCAATCGTTTATGGCAAGGGTAAAAAAGAAAGAAAAATATTTTTTAACGCAGCTACTAAAGTACATTTGAAAAAATATCTTTCTGAAAGAACAGACGATAACCCAGCCTTATTTGTAAGCACAAGAAAACCTTACCGAAGAATGACACCAGATTCAGCTAGATTAACGCTAATTAATATAAAAAATAGAAGTAGTGAAGTTTCGTCTATTAATCTTACACCTCATGTTTTCAGACGCACTATTGGTACTGATATGATTAATAAGGGTGCTCCAATCGAATTGGTAGCAGAGAAATTAGGTCATGTTCAGATAGATACCACAAGAACAAGATATGCATCAATAAGTGAAAATACGGTACAGGCTGCTCATGACAAATATGTTAGTTAATAATAGGGTAGAAGAGTAGCAGTATATTGGGTTTATAATATATTGCCCTTTTACCGCTACTCTGCAATATTATTTGATTCATGTATAATTTCTGCAACAGAAGTAATTAACTTTTCGTACAGTTCATCTTGTGGTACGTCTTTTAATGTTGTGTAAATTTTTTTGCAGAAATCAATATATTCATTTTTGTTGTTGAAAAAATTATTTACAGAAGAATAAAGTTTATACTTTAATTCCACTTCCATAATCTTAACCTTAATAATTTTTTTTATTGTTTTAAACATATTATTCTTCTCCAAACAGGTTTACTAATTTATCTATTCTATATTTGTATCTAGTACGTTTTTTCATAGATTCAACGTAAATAGCGTTGTATGATTTTAAATCATTAATATTGAATGATTTTTTTTCTATACCATTTATCATTTCAATAAAATCTTGTATTTTGATAAAAAACGTATCATTATTTTCATTCCTAAAGTTTACAAGTAATCCTGGAATAATTGAATGTTCAGATGCAATTTTTAATCCTTCAATTTGAGATCCTCTAATCATTGACAAAGGAAGTGATTTTCCTTTAGTAGATTTACACTCGATTAAAAATAATTGTGATGTAATATCATTATAAAGTATAAAATCACAAATATTACTACTGGTGAACCGTGTATTATTCCCATTAGCAAAAGACGAAGCATTATCACGAAGCCTATACACCCAACAAGTACCAGGAACACTATTTTTAAAATCTTCCTCAAAAATTTTTCCAGGATTAATAAAAAACACTTCCTTATATTTTACTTATCGGAAGATAGTGTAGTTATATTGCTTGTATTATCTTCCATTTTTTTATTATATTGTGTTCCGAAATAAAAACCGATAATTACAGTGTAAATTGTTAAAAATTGTTCTCCTGTAATTTCTCCAACACTTGTTAATGCGATAAATCCACTGGTTAAAGCAAGTGTCATAAGAGATTTAACATCAATAAGTTTTGCAATTCTATCTTTAATGAGCATGTTTTCACCCCTTGCTTATTCATAATTTTTACAGTATTTTTTTTGATCTGCCGGAATATATTTTTTAGACTTATTACAATATCTTTGACTGATACACAACTTTAAAAGTTCATTTTGTTCATACTCTTTAAGTTTACAAAAAATCATAATTTCCTCAGTTTTAGTTGACAATTTCTCATATGCGTTTTTACACATTATTTTTCATCACCCAATCTAAAGGTAAAATCTGGTGTTCCAATTTCACCAATATATTCTACAGTTACCATTTCCTTATCGTAAGAATCTACATCTTTAAGTTGAATATTGTGTGACCCAAATACAACATTCATTGTTCTTCTAACGGAATCATAGCTAATAACCTTGCAAAGTTTTTTCTTATAAACTGAACAACTTTTTCTATTACCGATTTTATTATTTTTTTTACTAACTTGCTCCATAGATTTACCTCAAAAAGCTGTTGTAAAATAGATAAACTACTTTACAACAGCATTATTATTTTATTATTCAGTAACAGTAACTTCTACGATATCCTTAATACCATTGTACTCAACCTCAACTACGGTTGTACCCTGTGCAACAGCCTTAACAACACCATTTTCAGCAGTAGCATACTGTGAATCTCTAGGAGTAAATTTACATTCCTTATTGTCAAGAACAACAGAACTATATAATGCACCTCTTAGTCCAATTACAGTAAGTTCCTTGGACTCCTGTGCCTTTAGTGTAATTACAGAAGGTGTAGCTGCAATATCAGCAATAGGAATAGAAGTACTTTCATCTGTAAACTCCCTTACATAAGCATAAACAGCGTTTCCAGACTCACAAGTATCACCATCAACAACAAGAGACTTACCATCAATATTTGTACTTGCAATTCCGTCTGGTGTAAAATTCATTGTAAAGTTACCAGAAGGCTGATAAGATGGAATTTCAATCTGTACATGGCCAACCTTGCCCTTTTTGTTGTTAAATCTATCAGCATCTAATACAAGTTTAAAGATCTTAGGTGCAGATTCTGCGTCAATTACAAGACTCTTAGCATTATCACTGTATTTATAAGTTACTTTAACAGTGCCATTCTTAATGTTCTTATCATTAAGATCAATAGTGTTAGCGGAAGGTTTTACAGTGAATACAACGCCGTCATCTGTCTCAACAGCAACATCACCAACTGGCTCAACAGGAAGAGTACCTACACCATTTTTAATGGTTAAACACTCACCAATTTTGTAAGCATCAGCAAGGCCAGAAGAGATTTCAGTACCTACATTACAAGCAAGATATTCAAGTTTCCACTCAGCAGCTTCAAGAGTTACATTTAACTCTCGACCATATTTGTAGGAGAAAATTAACTTGTTACCCTTACCAGCATTTAAGTTATTTTCTTGCATAGAAACTTCGATAGAAGTATTTAGATTAGCTTTAGCAGTACAAGCAAGAACACCATTATAGAATAATGCGGCATCAGCAGTACTAACTAAAAAATTTAAAGCCTTATCCATTTGTGAATCCTCCTTAAATAATATAAAAACAAATTATGAATTTGCTTCACTTAGTTTATTCTTTAATGTTGATTCATCTGTTTTTAGAGAATCATATTTATCATTGTTATTAATATCAATCATCCAATGTTTAATTGGTTCCTTGAATGTTACAAATCCACTACATTCACCAGTTTTACAAATTACATATTCTTCATGTAATCGTATTCTTTTGATGAATCTCCAAAATTTACGGATTGTCATTTCCTTTACTTGTGATTCATTAATATTTAAAACCAAACAAAGAGAATCAATATAATCTTCAATCGTTGAGTTATCTTGTCCTTTAGATTGATCAGCTTGTGCTTTCTTTAATGCTTCTTCTGTATCTTTATTTATAAATTCATTAATATCAAAATCAATATCATTTTGTAAAATGATAATACGTCTTAAATCGTCAAACATTTCAGAAGTGATTTCAATATCATTTATAAATGTAGCATTATCTTGTGTTCTAAATTTAATATCTGAATCTGGGCAAGCTAAATTTAATAGCATAAGAGAATTTATAAAGTAATTGTACAAGTCCGGATACCCATATTTTATACCTAGTTCTGGATTATCCTTTGCATACTTTAAAAATTCCCAATATGACATTTTAATAATTTTCTTTTCTGGGAAATAACTGTCTTTTCGTAGAGTTATAGATTCTGAATATAATCTAAATCTAAGAATATCCTTCATTTTTACAGGATACAAAGTAATTTTTTCGTTGTAAACAACAGGATCACTAAACAATAGATTTGAATACAGGGTTTTATTATTAATCAATACATTCATCCCCGATATCATTTAGATTTGTAATTTTATACTTTAAACATTTTCCATAAAAATTGATATTTGGACAAAAAACAGTACAAAATCCCCTGGTAGATGGAGTTACCTTTCCAATACCACATATTTTTTTGGATCCGTTTATTGTCTTATCTATAATATCGCACAAAATGTCAATTCTATTTGCTACAGTACCAGCAAAATATCCCATATCCTTTACTTCTTGAACAGTAGGAGATGAGGTAGTAGTCAGTCTTAATAAGCGTTTATTTGAAAAAACACAAATATATAAATTAAAATCAACGAAAGTATTATTTGTTACATTATCAACATCAGTTTCTACAAAAACAAATGTTTTTTCATCAGTGGTAGTATCATCAACAAAATTATAATCAAAGACATGACCTTGTTCATAATAATTTTTACCATCAACAATCCATTCTCCACCAATTAGAACATCAATAATATCAAGTTGGTCACACTCACTTGGTTTTGGATCAATTAATTTTATGAAATCCTTATTTTTTAAAAGAAGATTAATAATCTTATTCTTATATTCAGATGCATTATAAAAATTTGACATAAAACCTCCTTTTAAAACCCGTCCACTATTTGTAAAGTTTTTGAACAAATAATAATTTCATTTTTCTTTATACATATATCAAAGGTTTTTCCAATTAAACTATCATCGTTTATACTCACAACCATTTTATTTTTTGTCTGTTGTAAAACAATTCCATCTGGTCCATTAACGAACCATTTTAATACGGTATCATCCCAATCAATAGGGTTCTCTTCGTGGTCAAGTACTTCTGCGGTAAATAATCGTGAAGCTCCTATTTTTACAGTGGATGCACCTTTAATTTTAATCAAATAAGATTCTTCGTCTGGATCAGATGGAATTGATGGTAACAAAGTAGAAGGATACATTTTATAATCACATATCCATACATTTTTATTTTCATCAATTTTGATTCGTTTGTCAGTAGACGCATTAAATGAATCATAGGACATAGTTAATGTAATTGTACCACCACGTCCAAAATACTCATTATTATTTAAAAATGATTTCTTGTTTGTTAGTTTATACACATCTGGTTTATTAGCTGAATCGAAATCAATAACAAACCTTGTATCACGTTCTAACATTTTTGTTTCGTTATCTATTGGAACAGTAATCCCATATTGATTATCTCCAATCGTAATATTATTGTTTCCTGTCTTACCAGATGAATATTTTGTGAAGTCCTCAGAATATCCATATCTTTCTACAATTTCTCCGTTTGAATTTTGCCACCTTAACGGAATAGTACAGAGATACATATACCCTCGGTTCCATGTTTTTTCATCTGGGTCAACTAATGTTACAATCCATATTTGATTGTTCCATTGAACATAATCTCCCAGGTTAAACTTATACTCATGTGCAGACTTGATTTTTTTCTTAAATGTATTATTATCAGTGTCCTTTACAATCATAAGACTAAATGGTTTACCATTTAACAATACATTCTCTGTATCAAATGTATCTTCAAAATGCTTTGATAAATCACGATTAACTTTGGCAAGCTCCCTTTCTCTGCGATTATTTGTACCATAAGCATTCTGAATTTTTATAAAGTATGAAATATCCATTAAATATCTCCAAAAGAGGGATAATCTATCATGTATTTTAGCTTGCCAGTTTTTCTATCTCTATTTTTATAATCGTCAAGTTCAATATCATTATTGTGTCTTAATCGCTTAATAAATTCCTCATAAGAATTTCTCTCATTGGCTGGTGAAAATACACTTAGATCACTAGGAGTATAATTAATTTTAAAAGCATGGAGTAGTGGAAGATCTCTCTCCATGTAAACCTGGAACATTAAATCAACAATAAGTTTATTTTCTTTTTTTGTTGTTTTAAAGTTGATTGTTTCAATTTCTTCATCATAATCAGAAAAATCTACTTGTAAATTACTGGTAGATGACAGAATATCTAATGCGTCTAAAAGGCATCCTTTGGCCCTATCATGTGCCAACTGAACAGCGTCTGATATACTGACATTATAATAATTAAAAAATTCATCGTCTTTTTCAACGCGTTTATAAAAGCGATCAAAAATTTCTTCAAAATGTGTTAATTCTGTCAAAATACCACCAACTTTCTACTCAGATTTTTTGGGACGGCCTGGTAATTTCTTAGTTTCTTTTACTTCCTTTTCGGAATCAGAAGATGCAGCCGCTTTCTGATTTTCCATCATCATAGCCATCATTTTTTGCATTTCTTCAAGCTGTTTTTGCATAGCTTCATTCTGAGCTTTTAATTTATCCATTTCCTCAGAACTAATAGATTCTACAGGAACATCCTTTTTGGTAAGGATAATATCTGTATTGATTTGCCTGTTTAAAAGTTCTTTATATCTAGTATTTACAATCTGCTCAACACGAACTGATACATCGTATCTATCGCTTTGTTTTAACTTAAAAAGTACACCTCTAACACGTTCAAGTTCTGATGTACTTTTAATTTCTACAATCTTATTTAGACCATCAAATGTAGGATGTAGTAGAATTTCTTTAATTTTATCGTTAGATAAAATGTCTTTCCAGTTTACAATATTAAGACGTTCATATATTTCTTCTTCTCTTGATTTCTCAAAGAAAAGCATTCCAGATTTAAAGGCAACGGAATTATTAGCATATAAAATCTCTTCGATAGTCATAGGAATAACCATAGGTGTTTCACCATCAATAGAAGGTTCAAAACTATAACTTTTTCCTGGAGCAACTTCTACAGAAACCCTATTTTCATTATAATTTAGTACACCAATTTTTTCTGACTCTTTAATCAAAAAATACAACCTCCAATGTTAGGGTGGGGATAAAATTATCCCGCACCCTTTATTTTTTAACAAAAAAAAGAACTACTGAGCCATTACGATCTTAGCGCAGTTTTCAATATTTGTAATAGAAAATCCGTAAGTGAAATCCTTAAGCATTAAGTGGATCTGTTCACTCTGATTGTTCATATCCTGGTAAACGTGGATATCACCCTTCATATCAAGGTTTCCTACGACGCCAGCTACACCAAATACTCTCTTATCTGGAATAAATAAATTACCATTACCCTGTCTCTTAGCACCAGAGATAGCAGCAATACCAATTCCATCATAAGTCTTAGCAAGACCATATCTGTTGTAATCTTCCTTCATAGTATTGGACATATACTGTGCAAAGCCTTCCATACGTCTAATAGCCTGTGCGTACTTAGTAAGAGTAATAATTACGGAACTGTCACTTCTATCATTCAGATATAAGGAGAGAGCATCCATATCCTTAAGAGTAGGAGTAGAACCAGTAACGTCAATCTTTGCGTCACCACCTACAATAGCGGTATCAATCTGAGCAAATAAATCATAGAATAAAGCATTTTGACAAGCTTCTTTCATGAATACAGTAAGGTTTGCAACAGACTTGAAACCATTCTTTCTTAAATCTACATAAGATAAATCTGTTTCGACCTGTCTATTTCTCCAAACAGGCTTGATAGCAGACATATCAATCCAGCTACGTTCAACTACACCACCCTTGGCTGCTTCATGAGCGTTAAGTGTATTCTTACCAACCTTGTTATAAGCTACATCGTCAAATTCACCGATGTTTCCACGAACAAAAATTCTATCCAGTAATTCATCTGGTCCATTATATACTTCGTCCTGTACGGTACGTCTGACATAAGCGGCAATCTCACAATCTGGATCCTTACCAGACTCACCAATTTCCTTACACCATCTATCAGAAATTTCAGCAATTTCCTTTTCCTCTGCATTGAGGTCTAATCTGTTTTCTACCTTCTCTGCAACGTCAAAGAGTACATGGCCCTTGGACATTACATCTTTCATCTCTGTATTTAAATTACTCATGTTAAAATCCTCCCTTAAAATTAGCTATTTGCCTTTGCGGTATCGGAAACTTCAATTACAGCGAGCATATGACCATTATCATCATACATACCTTTGAATACATAAATAGATTCAAGAGAAGTAGACTTCATGGCCTTACCATTCTTAAAAGATACTCTGGTATCAATAGCAGCAGACTTATTGATAGTAGTATCGTCATACTGATCAGTACCGAACCTCTCACCAGGAGCATACCTATCAAGAGTAACAAACTCATTAACTTTTACATTTACAAACTCTTCGCTATAATCAGACATATCACCAGCAGCGGCGTTACACCCACTTGTGATACGCTCTTTATCTACAAAGAAGATATCCGCAACTGCTTCATCAGATGTAAGTTCTACCAGCTTCTCAGTAGTGGTATCCTTTTTAACAACAGCCATACCAGTAACCATTGCAACCTTCGCCTTGTGCATAGCCTCGGGGGCCTTTGCCCCATTAATAACAAAATCTCTTAACATAAAAGGTTCCTCCTTATTTTAATAAAATGCTTCTCATAAAACTGCGAGCGTCAACTTCAACTGTTTCATCATCGTCAGATTCTAAGTTTACTGTTGCAACGTCAGAACTCTTTTCAGCAATTTCATTTTCTGGTTCTTTATCAAGAGAAGCAATAAACTTATCTGCAATCAGATTATTAATAGCAGATTCATTCCGTGTTTCAATTAATTCAGCAATTTCTTTACTTTCAATTTCTTCATTGGTAAATAAATTACCCTTAAGTAATTTTGCCTTTAGTTTTTCTTTCTGTTCTGCAATTTCAGAATTAATACGTTCCTGTTCTGCGGCTTCGACCTGTTCTTTATATGGCGTAAGTTCAGACACCTGTACCTTAAGATGCTGAATCGTTTCACTTGCTTTTGTAATAGCATCATTTTTGATATCTAATTCTGCTTTTACAGTTTCAATTTCTTTTTCAAGAGATGCTACCTTTGTATTAATCTCTGGAACACTAACGGTTAATTTTACATATTCTGGTTCGCTAACAACAATATTGTCGTTTTCATCTACTGTGTAAGTAAACCTTACAAAATCTAGCTGAGATTCAGCACCTTCATACTCACACCAAACTTCTTTTTCATTTGGGAATAAAAAGTCAACATAGCACCATTTCTTAAGTTTTTCTCTACAAGCCTTTTCAAGTTTATATCGTAAATCTCTAACTGTAAGTTGTGCTACATCTTCTGATTCATCAGTGGTTGTATTATCTGTAGTATCAGTTTCAAGAGTAGAAACTTCATTTTCAGCTACTTCCTCTACATCTGTAACAATTTCGGATGTATTTTCTTTTGTCATGCTTTCACTTACCTCCTTATTCTGGTTTTCTAATAAGTCCTGGGATAGTGCTTCTGCAATCATAAGAGAAGAATTTTCATCAAGTTCAGCCATACTAATTGCGTTTGCACTTGTCCCATAAGAAGGGTAACTATATTCATAACCTAATAAGGTATCTGCTAGAAACTCATAGTCAGTAAGTTTTTTAATTCCATTATCATAAACATATTTATATGTACTAATTTCCCATGAGTTATATAATTTTCCTTCATCAAATAATCTTTTGGCAGCGGCGATCATATTAGGATACCGTTTCCAAAGTCTATATGTTGCAAACAAACAAGGGAGTTCTTTAACAGATCCATCATTTGTTACTACATTATCATTTTCAATCCATGTTTTAATATGAGTACCAATAGAAACTGTAGAGAATGTAACCTTTCCATCTTTTGTTTTATGCATTTCATGACCAGAAAAAGTTGGTTTCCCATTCGGGCTTACACGATATCTAGCTTGTACAGGCATATTACAAAGTGTATTAGCGATATTTTCTGCATTTTCATTGTACTCTAACATTACATTATTTAAATTTGGCTCATTGTAATAACATACTCTTGATGTAAGTTCAAGGTATGTTTTGTGTTCAGCAACATCTACAACTTCACCATAATTATACAATGAAGTATTTTCTTCCATTTTTTCACCTCCATTCTTTTTATCCAATAAGGATACCTGTATCTAAGAATAATTCATTAGCTAATTTTTCTTGATATTCAATTTCGCTGCCAGAATCAATTTCTATATCAAACAATTCACATTCTGATAACGGATAAAATTCTCCATTTGGAGTTTTAATATATTTCATTAAACTCTCGTTTGATTATAATTTTTATCATACTGAACTTTTACATCATTAACTGAGTTTCCATCATTTGTTGTTCCAGATGGCCTTCCTACTTTAGTTTCATTTAAATTATCACCAGAACTGTTATATGAAGTTGGATGGACAGTAAGAATTTCTTCGTATCCTAACTCTTTTTCATTCTTTCTGCGTTCAATTTCGTCTCTTACATCAATACCAACTAGCTTATAAGCTGTTTCATAAGAACAGTTATATTTTGAATATAGCAACTCTGATAATTCTTTCTTCATATCAAACTCTAATAATTCAGCGTCTAAAATATGAGGAGTAGGGCAGTATTCCAATGGAATGTTATTTTCTTGTAAAACAATGGAGTACCAACGAGAAATGATGTTTTCTTCTTGTTCAGCGATTTTATTAATAATCTTCATTAATTGCTTGATAGAAATGTTTGCTGTGCTGACAGTTTGTTGTCCATCCGTATTTAGAAATGAAATTCCTAGTGCGGAAGTGACCCTAGATCTATGTTGATTAATAGTATCAATATTAGTAGTTTCAACCTTTGGTTCAACGTATTCTATTTTTTCAACAAATGGAGGAGAGGTATATAAAACAGTAGGATTTTTCCATGAAGAAATCAGATTATTATGAGCATACGCCATTTCTTCAAACCCTTTTTTATCATAAGAAGTACCCATTAACTCTTTACGAAGTATCTGGTGAATAATCTTTTTTGCTTTTGCTTTTGCGTTTGTAACATCCGCTTTGTCAAAAGTATCTAACATAATACTAGGTTTGATTGCTTTAAAAACAGGACTTAACCCATATTTTCGATTCATATTTGCAATACGATTTACACCAGAATGAAGTAGATCTAATTTTGCGTAATGTTCACGATTTACATAAGCATCATATACTTCTTTTGGATAGTTATTTTTAATTTCCTCTGTTATATTTGAAAAGAAAAGAGGTTTATTTTTCTTTCCCCTAATTGTTGCCTTTTGTAATCTATTGGTCAGCTCTCTAATATCTATAAGAACATATGGAATGCCATTTACTGAGTAGTCACTAATAATTGCCACTCCCAAAGGGTATGTATCAATAACATAGTGTCCGTTTTTATTCCTTAAATATTTAATACAGTTACCTTCAACATAAACTGTTGGAATAGAATTGGTTAATATCGCATTGATATTTGTCTCTTTATTAAATTGTTTAATAAGAGATTCTGCCTTTTCTTTTGCTTTCTTTTTATAATTTGGAGGTAAGTTATCGAATGATAATCTAATATCTGCATTAAGATTTGATATTACAGCTTCATAGACATTTCCAATAATATCATCTTCATTAATTTTTTGGCGAATAATAGAATTGATACTAAGAATCTTAGAAATATTATTTTGTGCGTTTTTGGCAAGTTCAGATATTTCATTTAATGATATCTTATCAAAACCACCTTGTTCATCATTTAATTGAACCGAATATTGTCTATTTGATGGATCAAAACTTTGTAATGCTCTTGAAAGCCATTCTTTTGTTATTTCTTCTGATGTAAGAACAATGGTTTCCTCGCCATCTATATTTTTTTTTGAAGCAAACGCAACTTCAAAATCATTATTATCAGAAATATTATTTTCATCTGATTTGTCAATGCTATTTCTTGGCAATTAATCACCACCCTTTCTTATATGAAATCAATAGAAGAAACACAAACTGGTGCATTTTCAAAACCACTTTTTTCTGAGTTATCTGGTTTTACTAAATCTGTACGTCTTAACAATGCCAAAGCATAAGCCCCTTCTGCGATCGTGTAAGCCATATCATCATGCATGCCCTTTTTGTCCTTTGCCAATTCATAAACTACACCACCATTAGGAGTATCATATCTGCACATATATGATAGCTGTATTTTTGCAAGATGGATGTTTGCAAGTGCAATTCGTTCATCCACAGTTAATGGAACTGAATCAAACGAACCATCTTTGTTTTCTATCATAATTGTATCTTTATTATCAAAATTAGCAAATTCGATAAGGTTTAGTTTTATCATCTTTGACACAGCATCGTACATAATTCTTTTGTACCCTTGCGGATCAACCAGGTGTATAATTGGTGCAGCATCCGTATATTTTTTTCTGGCTGTTTCATATTGTTTATGAACAGGGTCAATCAAACCTCTATGATGAATACCCATTTCATCTGTCCATCCAGCCATTAATTGGTCTGCTACGGCAGATATTCCACCACCGCCAGCTCCAGCATCTATATAGAAATCTATATTTTCCCACTCAGCAGATCTTGACCCATTATACTTAATCAAAAGATTTTTGATTATTTTTAACTGTTCTGGCATTGGGAGAGGAGTTTTGTTTTCTGATTCAGTATCAACCATTAAAACAACATTTTCTATTCGTAATTTAAACCCAACTTGCTTATCATTTATGATCTGGAAAATTGATAATACGCTACCATCAAAATTTCTAGCTGGGTCATAACAGAAGATAAATTTCTTTTTACCAGTGTCATTATACAAAAGTGGCTTTCTAGTTGTAGAGTTACGAATAATTTCATCCATTGTAACAACAGAGTTTTTGCCGCCACCTTTTCTGAATTTATTAAAAAGTTCAACATCAGCGTTATCCGGATCCTCTTCAATCGCTTTTTTAATTTGATCTTCTGTTAAATGTGATTTTATTGGTTCTCCATCAATAGAAGAGTGATATAGAATATCATATGCATTAATATCAAAACAGAAATAATTTGGATTTCCAACAAGCATTTTTTTATAGAAGGTTTTATATTTGTCAAAAAATGGATATGATACATCACCTACACTAGAAGTGTATAAGATTTGTAAGGGCATTTGTTCTGGTTTAATGTGTCTTATTTTTTCTGTGGAAGTGGAGAAACTAGTATCTACGTTAATATAGTTTTCTACAACAGCTAGTTCCTCTGCTGTTTTCCATGCAGTTTCATTAAACCATACAGCACCACGTTTACCTCTAATACCCTCTAGGTTAGAAGATAATGCCTCCATTTTTGAGTTATTATATAATCGAAATTTACAAGTTGGAGCTTGTAAAAATCCTGTTTCACTATTTGTTTCAGTTTTATCAATTTCCCTAGCAAATAAATCTGTTACACTTGCAAACGATGGGATTCTTTTTAATGCTATATCTCTTAACTTACTAAATGATTCAACTGATTGGCTATATGTATTACTACTTATATACAATGAGTAATCCGGTATCAAAGCCAAACGAGTCATAAAATAAACGGCTGCTAAAGTGTCTTTACCAGCACCACGACATTCAGCCCATAGTGCAAATTGAACAGGCCATGTTCTCATAAAACAATAGGCCTGGTAATCAATTAGTTTTGTCCCCCAAAAAACTTCTGCAAATTTCACTGGATTACATCGTCCCCATTGAACGATTATTTCCATCTTATGATATTCTTCTAGTTTCTTTTGACTTAATTCCTTATCGGTCCATGTTTTTAAAATTTCCATAATTATCTATTCTTTCGTAAAATCGACAATCTTATTTTGTAAAACACGATTTTCTTCTTTTAGGACATTAACTTGAGAAGTAAGAGATTGGATCATTTCTCTTTGCTCTTTTATAATTTCTGTATAATCGTTATTATCTAAAGTTAATTGGTTAGCAATATTTGTGTTACTAATCTTATCTATCTGTTTAAATGCTTCACTTGTTTTTATATCAAACATATTCACCAATATGTTATCAAATCCAACTTTTTCCATTTCTTTCATTTTGGAACTAATTGAATCCATGCCCTTTTTAGCTTGTTTGTTATAATTTGATGAAATGTTATTATCTTTTGCTATGGACGAAATAGAAGATAGAAGAGATGTTTTTGTTGTAGTTAATTTTGCGACCTTGTCATAACTTACATTATCTTTTACAAGTTCACGATTCATTTCCTCTGTAATTTTTTTACATTGGCAATACAAAAGTGTCATTTCGATAACGCTCTGTGTTTTATGCCCATCCTCTATAACACCTTCTGTATCATAATATCCCGCAAGTGTATTATAGCAATACTTTTTATCTTCCTCAGTTAAACCAATATCGTCAAAAGGATCGTATCCTGTTGCCGAAATAACATATTTCTTATTTTGCTTATCAATATCAGTCCATTCAACAACTTTTGTAAGAACTGAAAAATCCATCTGTCCATCAATATCAGTATTAAAAATAATAGCCAATTTTGACATATCGACAGAAATATTTAGATGACAAAATCCATCTTCCTCAGAATCAGCATATGTTTTATCTCTATCTCTTGCGAGAGATATAATTTTAAAATAATTACCTAAAATTTTGTCTCCGTGTCTGCTTATACCTTTTTCTGTTATATAAGGGTTTTCCTTTAATGTTCTATAAAATGCTTCTACAAGAGAATCCTTATAATATGGTTTATCTATTGAACGTAATGTTTGTGATAATTGTTTTTCAACAATAATCCCCGTACTCTGGTCAATAGAAGATGCAATAACACAGCTCTTACAGACAGATACACGCCCATCTACTGAAAACAATGGGCTTGAACTGGCGTAAAAATTTAGATATGGTCTAATTTCATGACAGATAGAACATTCTTTTTCCTTAACAATCTTTTTTATTTTCTTTGTATTTACCGCATAAGAATTTTTTGTGGTTTTACTTGAAGCCAATTAGTCATCCCCCTAACATCACACGTTGTTGAATGACCCTTTTTCTATATTTTTCACACCGTTTTTTGTAAAATACTTTGAAAATTCATCTTCTGCGGTAAGATCGTTATAAATAGAAAGCATTTCTGCACTATCCCATTGGAAGAACTCTTGAATAACGTGAGATGGTAAATTTAACTTATGTAGTTTGGTGTATGTATAGTGCCTAAAGGCATGAAGGTAGATATCTACATTTAAAATTTCTTCTGCCATTTTAATCCATCTGGACGTATCTGTACGTCTATGATATAATTTATCACCTGTTTTTTTTATTACACCATATGTTACAAAAAGCCATTCACTGTAAATCTTTTTTCGTTTACGTTCCTCAATCCATTTATCAATGTAAGGCTTTGCACCATATAAAATAAATTTATTAATCTGCTTTCCGTTTCTTCCAAAACCCTTCGATCTAATCTTATCTGTTTTCCACATTGAATTATAAACAAAATGTTCTTCGTTGAAATATTCAACTTTCATTAGTAATAATTCTGCGTGTCTCATACCAGAATAAGCAGCAATAGCAAAAGCGCAAGCAGCTTCATATTCTCTCATGTCAACTAATGTGTTAAGAAGTTTTTCAACCTGTTCATCAGTTAAAATGGTTTTTTCTCTAACAGTTTCTTTTGCTGGGTTCTCTATCTTTTTAACAATCGGTTTGTAGTTACTAAATTCTTCTTCATCGTCTAAAATATTTACGATATAATTTGATAGAGAAGAGAGTGTTGATTTTACACGTCTAATTCTATTTGAACTCCAACCCCAATTATTTAAAGCATAATTTTGGAATTTAGCAAGCTCACGTTTAGTCAACTTAGTAAATTTTTTATTACCATTATGTTCCAAATTCCATACCCAGAAAATTTTTAAATCATTTTGATAGGCAAAAATTGTCTGTGAGCTTCTATCTACTGATCGTAAATAGTCAAGCCAATCCTCGCCTAGTTGAATATTATCTTCATTGACTTGTTCTAGTTTTTGATCTGTTACTATCTGATTGTAAACAGTAAACCTTGACATAACTATCACCTACCTTTATTTGAAAAAGGTTGCTATCAGTACGATAGCAACCATTGTCTAAATATCGTCAAGATTTCGTATATTTTCAGAAACTACAAATGTAATATCATTTCTGGCTGGCGTTCTCCATGTTTTGCCCTTATTTTTTCCAACATGAATGATTCCCGTTTTAGGCCTTACATAATTACATTTGAACCTTCCCAGGTGTGGAAGAACAATAATTTCATTTGGATCCATTTTTAAAACATCAGTAACAATGTTTTTATATATTTCAAAGATTTTTTCAATATCACCTACATAAAGTTTAGGTGATTCAGATACCTTACCAGTTTCTTCCAACTTTTTCAATCGTTCTTCTTCGCATCTTTCTTTAAAAATTTTTAAGACCTCTGCACATACTTCTTTAGAAGTCATTAAAATCCCCCATTCTTTTTTTACTCTTCATCGACAGGAATGATTTCTAAATCTTCATCAGTTTTTGTACTTACTGTTAGGTTTACTTCCTGTCCCTTAAATGCGTTTAATAGGTCTGCAATCGAAATTACTTGATAATTCTTATTTTCATCCTCATATTCGATCACAGAACAATCGTCTGCAATTACACCAGTAATAGAGAGTTTATCAGTTGTTTTTCTTGCAAATTGCAAACTAGACTTTGCCATATTTTTTCCTCCTTAGAAAATCAATTCATCTAAATTTTCTACAATCTTATCAACGATACCATACTTAACCTGGTCATGAGCATCAAGATACCAGTCTTTACTCTTATTTCTTTTATACATTTTTTCGTCAATGGTAGTACGTTCCACGATATACGAACCCATTTTATCTACTTGTTTTTTGTAGACTTTTTGAAATTCTTCTGTCTGCTCAAATGTTCCACTAACACCAATTGCACTTCCTGTATGCAGCATTGCATTAGAATATGGCATACAGTAACGCTTATGACCAGCAAGTAATAGTAAAGCACCGCCAGAAAATGCTTCTGCAATATTAACGGTAATTATAGGAGTGTTACTCATGATCATTGTTGTAGCAAGACTAAAAGTTTCTGATAATAAACCTCCTTGGCAATCAATAAAGATTTTAATAGGAATCCTTTCTTCTACAGGGATGCCATTATCAGCAATATTGATACATAGAATAGACCTCTGGATTTCCAGAATTGACATATCAATTTCATAATCAATATAGAAAATTCTACTCTCAGCAAGTCTCCAATAATTTACCATTTCTGGAGCTGGTAGTTCCAATGTTGTAAGATTCTCTGGTAAAGCAATATTGATTTCTTCTATTTTAACTCACTTCTTTCTAGTCGTATTTTTATAATTTTATAACCATATCTTTTACGGAAGATACAATCTTAAATGTTTTATTTTCTTTAGAAATAGCTTTTTTTAAATCATCTTTTAAACTGTTTTTAGCTGTTTCTGATCCATGAACTAAAACGAGTTTATTTGTATTTAATTTACTTCCAAACGTAATTAAATCGTTTCTATTTGCATGACTTGAAAATGTAGTCAGCGAAATACAATCTGCTTTATTTTCAACTGAATCTCCGCTGATCTTTATAAATTTATTTTCTTTGTAATTTTTTATTCGATAGGAGAGATAGGAATTATCTGCACCAATATATCCAGAAAACACAACCATACTATTTGTATCAGAAAGATATTCATGCAAATAACTTAAAACACGTCCGTTAGTACAGAATCCAGAACTACTAATAATTACCTTTGGCGTGTGGTTTTTTACACACTCAATAGATTCTTCTTTTTCAGAAATAAACCTTACATTTTCCCATTCGCATACTTTTTTCCATAAATCAAGATCTTCACCAGTAAGAATGTTTTTATATAATTCACTAATTTGACAAGATAGCATAGAATCTACAATAATTTCGTTAGTAAAAGATTTGTCATTACCAAATAAGGTATATAAATTTGTAAGGATTTCCTGTGTTCTTGAAAAACTAAAACAAGGTAAAATTACTGTACCATTACGTTCAATCACAGTTTGAATAGCAACCTTTAAATGTGTTAAGTCAAAAGAACGTGTTTTTTTAGATGTTCTTCCAGGTTCCCCGTATGTAGACTCCATTATTGCAATATCAAAATGGCTTTCTGGGATCTCTGTATTATTTAGATAGTGGTTACAAGTGTTTAAAGCACCTATATCTGATGTATATAAAAATGATTTTTTGATTTGATTTTTGTCCATTAGTACTAAGTTTAGTTGTCTAGCACCTACACAATGACTATTTTCTAACCATTGAAATGAAACAACATCATCTAAAACAAACATGGTATGTAAATTATCATACTCTCTAATTAAATTGAGAGTTTTCATTACATCACCTTCATCATACAGTGGGGTATAAGTGCGTTTGTACCTTTTCGATAACACTAAAGATTCCCCACTCAAAATAAAGGCACAATTTAATAAAAGTGGTTTCATTAACATAGCAGTAGCATGAGATGCTATAATTTGACCTTTAAACCCTTGTTTTACCAATTTTGGTAATAAACCTATATGGTCAACATGACAATGGCCAATAAAAACATAATCAATCTCAGAAGGATTAAATGCAAACTTTTCAGAGTTTACCTTGTATGATTCAAGATAATTGTTATTTTGATATAAGCCACATTCTAATAAAATCTGTTTACCGTTAAATCTTATATAGATACATGACCCTGTTACATCATCTGCGTTATTTCCTACAAAGTAAACACCATCCTTATTTTTTATTTTCTTTGAAATTTTAATCACCCATTCTAATCTACATTGAAGAAATCAAATGTGATTTTCTAATTTTATTAAGGTCTAACATAGCCTTTTTAGATTCTGTTAAATAATACTTTTTGTATCTGCTATATGTATGATGCAGCGTTCCTTCATATCCAAATTTATGTCCTAGTTTTTGTAATTCTACACTTTCTCTTTGAGTAATCTGAATGATAACTATTTCACTTCTTTCTTTTTTATTTACAAGAGGGTGGCATGCTCTTGTATGGTAGCGGACGTGGTAGGACTTGAACCTACAACCATCAGCTTAACAGGCTGCCGCTCTAACCGTTTGGGCTACACGTCCTTGATACTCCCCACAGCTAAAGCAGGGGGATTTATGACACATTAGATAATAGCGGGAGTAGGATTTGAACCTACGACCTTTGGGTTATGAACCCAACGAGCTTCCAATCTGCTCTATCCCGCAATAGCGGGGTAGTAATCTAGTTACTACCCATTGAGCAAGGAGAAAAATATGAACAACAAATTTTAGTAAGTGTCTTTTGACAAATCCGCCCATCACAAACCAGATGAAAGGATGAGTGGAAAATCTATAACGAGGTGTGCAATGTGTAATAAGATGTGATGGGCGATATAGAAATGGCCTTTGGTTTGTTTCTTCCTAAAGACCGTGTATCTACCAATATGAAAACTTAGTATATATATACATTATAAGCAATTAGCGATTTTTTCAAAAAAACACCGCTTTTACCCTAGTTTTCTAGCGTAAAAAGGTAATCTCGATTTTTCGCCAAAAACGAGTTTCTCAAAATATCGTAAATAAACCGGAGTAGTAGAAGAGGAGTTTAAATTTGAAAATTACTCTTATATATACATTATAAGCAAAAAGCGATTTTTTCAAAAAAGCTACCACTTTATACAAGAATTTATGTGCTAAGATGACCTTTCGATTTTTCGCCAAAAATGAGTTTCTAACTGATTTTTTGTTTATCCTTGTAATTTTGCTTATTCTGATAAGTAGATTCAGAAGCACATTTATCACAGTACATTTTACTATTCGATGTGTTACGAATGATTTTACCACATGATTTACACATTTTATATCCACGTTTGAACACACTAATATATTGATTGCCGATATTTTCAAAATTTGAGATTTTGTAAACGATATTGTTCTTATCTAATTCATCTTTACTTACAAAATCAACAACACGAATGTTTAAATTATCTATCCGTTTTGGAAGGGCGATCAATCCTTTAATATACAAGATATGAAGCAGCTCATTTTTCTTAACAGAACTATCTACGATATTGGCTAATTTGAAAATCTCTGATAGACCATCAATATCCTTTTTATTTATCCATCCATCACAATCTGCATACCTAGCAATAGCAAATAAAGTAAACATCAATTTTTTTAATCTGTTTGTTTCAAGTGAATTTACAATATGGATTTCATGTTTGTAAATGGGAACAAAATTTATTTTCTTTAACTCCCTATGCGTATTATCCATTTCAACATCATATAATGATGAACATACATCTTTTATTGTGGGGTGCATTTTATATTCTTGATATCCTGGGAAATTAAACTCTAGCAATTTGTCCTTTACAATTTTTATTAGCTGTTCAACTGAATCATAATCTTTAAAGTAGTATTTTGCGATTAATGTGATTAGCAATCTATAAGTCATTCCATTTGGTTTTTTCTTATTAATTAAAATCGTCCTAATATATTCTTCTTCGTTTAAAATAAACATTCTAACTCCTCCAAACGCTTACAAATTAATTCTCCAATCGTATCCCAACAAAATTGCCTATTTCCTTTGTACCCATAGGTGATATCTAAAATAATATTCAGACGTTCTTCATCATTAGGACAGATTTCCTTTGCAGCGGCATTAAATTTTTCATAAAGTGAATGTCTACCATTATTTGCTTCTTCATGACCGATTGATTTTAAACGCTTGTATTCCTCAACGCATTCACAATATTGTTTTTCAAGATCTCTTAATTGTTCCCTGTGTTCCTCTGTACATCTGCGTTTAACCTTTAATACACTATAATCAAAATCTGAATTTGCAATTAGCGAGGTCTTGTAACCATTAAACTGATTTTCGATATACCAACAGATTTTATTCATACAACATGGGCCAATTCCTACAGGAACTAAAATGTCATTCCATTTAAGAAATTCTAATTGTTCATCGTTCAGAAATTCGTTCTTTTTCAATTCATCTAGGGTACAGTTATATAGTGTCATGCACTTGCTTTCACGCTCTTTGATAAACTTTTTATATTTCCTTTTCAATTCATCGTAAATATAAATCATAAAGTATGGTTTTTTGTTAGCACAAAGAGAACGTAATTTTTCATCCTTATTACAAGCACTAAGATTATACCAGGACTTAGGCATTGGTTTTGCAATGATACCTTTGATTCTATCTAATTCGTCTTGCTGGATTAATTGACCACATTCAATACGATATTCTAAAATATTGTATTCGTCAGATCCTTTTTCAAAACGAGACTGTACTTCCATCATTGATGTTACATAATTAGTAATAATACCAACCTTATTCCCCATACCATTCTTATTTGTCTTTTTTATCCGTGATTCTGTTACTGTGAGTTTTTCTGTAACACGCTGCATACATTCAAGAGCTGGAAGAGGTCTATATTTTCTTTTTAAAACGGAATTGTTTGTAGAATACAATATATCCGAATCATAGTCACATCCGTTCTCAGCCATACAAAATGTATCCCATGAATTTATAATCATGATTGTGTCCATATATTGATACCAGTATTTTGCTTCATCACTGTTATTTAGACTACACATCCGTATATTATTATGACTTGTCATAGGACTTCTAAAAACAACAACGGATTCTTCGTTTTTATCATTCCAAAATTTAGAGTAGCATTCATTTGCCTTTAAAATACCTGTTACTTCTAAACCACAAACGGATTGCATTAATGCAAACGGATCACCACTTGCAATCTGGTAATTTCCGTCTACTAATAATTTTCCAATTTTAGCATCGTTTATTTTTTTCTTAATTAAACGATGAACAGAATCTACTACATACGGATCACCCATCATATAAGGACTAGTATACAAAGCACGCTGCCACGAATTTATATCAATATTATCTGTAATCCCTAAAAACTTAATTGTAGAGTCATAATCACCACACAATGAATCTTTCAAATAATCAACTGTTGGTTTACACAATTCTTCGATATCATTTTCATCAAAATCATAGGATTGTAAATACTGGTAATTTAACTCGCGTTGTTCATCTAAAACCTTTGGAGATATTTTTGTCACAGCAAACTGATACCCACATTCTTTATATGATTCCATATAATCATCTATATTTTCATAAGCGTTCCATAGTTTCAATGATGATTCAGTAACAATCATTTCACATTCACGAATATCTTGTAAGTTACCCCAGATATCCTCAATCATATAATTTCCATTATTAAATTTTTCAATAAATTCTAAAATAGGGAAAACGTATAACATTCCTTTTAACCATGCATTTCTTAGACATACACCACTAGGAATGTAATCAAGATTTAGATATTCAGATATGCGTTTCATATAGTCAAAGGTACAAATATTAAAACCATCTGATACAGTGTTTTCTAATTCTTTGTCCTTTATTAGTTCACGAATTGGTTCATCCTCTCCATCCTTGTTATATAAAGAGATTACATCAGATATATATTTTGTAATGCAATCTCTAACTACAAGAATTCTTTTTGGATCACAAATGGGTTGTGAAGCAGAACAAGTCAAAGCCTTATATGCTTCATATTTTGCTGGTACAAGTTTTACATTTTTATTTCGTTTACATTCACATAAGCGATTTAGCTCGTTTAAATACTCTGAATTACATAGCAGCAATGTATTCTTTTTTAACCCACCAGTAGTACCAACAAACCTACAATAGTTTATACCATTTACCGTGATACCCTTTGGACTTGTAACACGATTAAAATATTTTAAATCCTCAACTACAACTTGTAAAAAAATTTTTGAAAAGTCAATTTTTCCTTTTGGCATTTTTAGAATTTTATTTGCCATAATTCTAAAATGTTGTCCTTCAAATAGTGATACAAGTTCTTGGAACTTGAATGCGTCTTGTTTTGTTATGTTCAAGTCCCAATCATAATATGACAATTTACTAGTACCTAATTTAAAAATATCATACTGAGGTACGCTAATTCCAGCCATATCCCTCGTTCCTTTCATTCATTATTAATTAATCATCGTAAAATAATTCTTCATCATCCATTATTTTGAATTGATATCCTAGCATCGACATTAGACTTTCTAAATCTATTGATTCTAAACAAAAGTCATGTATGTACTTAATTCCATTGGTTACATAGGATTCTCCTGGGTAAATACCACTACCACAAATACAACAATAATGGGATACTTTTGGTGGTTGATAATATGGACAAGCAGGAGAGTGGCCTATTTCGTAATGACAAATTTCACATCTCATTTTTCCATCCTCTTTATTTTGCATTTTCTAAATGTTCATAAGAAAACCCATCATCTGTAGTGTAATAAATATGTCTGATACCCATATCACAGATAGCTGCCATACATGAAGGGCATGGCCTTGACATTCCATGATTTTTTTTGTTTTTTATCCGATAAACATATAACTTCACTTTTGATGGATTAATCTTTAAATGTTTTAATTGATTTAAGCAGTTCATTTCAGCGTGTAGCTTCGGTAATAAATTTTTTGTTTCATCCTTTGGTTTTCGATACCTGTTATAATATTGCTGCGTAGGGTGTGTTTTATTTGTGTTAAAACCAACTGCAATTACATTACCTTTGTAAACAGCAACACATCCCACATGTGGCTTTACAAAATCTGAAATCATGGCGATCTGCCTTGCCTTATCAAAAAACACAGAATCAGACTTTGTTATCATTTTGTACACTTCCTTTTTTCTTGTTTATTATGGGAAATTTTAAAAGATAATTTTTAAATGGATACTTTATCCACTTTGATATACTTAGTTAGAAATTTACACACAGATATAAGAAATCTGACCTTAGAATTGATTTTAAGATTGTCTGTTCCTAGTACCATGAAGTCTATCTGCAATTTCCTTTTTCTGTTCCTCTGTCATAACCCTTTCACTTGTTTTTGCTCTAAATGATACCAATATTTTTGGAGTACATTCATATGTCGCATATACACCATCATCAGTAACCTTTTTCCAGTGTTCCGGGTTCCCTTTACATAACTTCTCAAATTTGGTTTTCATTGTAGAATCGCTTGTACAGATATGTGCCACATCTTCATTTCTACAGAATTGAATCGTTGTTTCTTGTTCCGCCACTGGAACTGTAATAATTTTATCTACCATATTAGTAAAACTTCCTCACTCCATATTTATCTCTGCTTTTTGCATTTCTTAGACACTGAATATCAAATCTCATATCTCTATAAATTCGATCAGCAAACGGAGAGTACCTTCTAGTAATTCCTAGATGATCTGTGCAGAAATCAGATTCAAAAATACAACCTCCATACGTCTTGTGTTTACTTCCATAATTTACTACTGTTCTCGTTCCTGGCATTTTGTTTCACCTAATCCTTTACGTTTTATAGTTTGTACCCACTACTTTGCAAAAAAATAGGAGAGTAGTGATACAGTATGTTATTCTATTTTTATAAACTGAAATCTTTCATACGAATTGTATTAGAAATATCAGATATGAACGGACTTAGATTTACTGGCACTCCATTACAAATCATAAAACCAGAAAGGTATAATTCTTTTTCTGCTCTGGTTATAGCAACGTAAAAGAGTCTTTTTTCATCGAAAATATCATCTGATTTATAATGTGGTAATAGATAGTTGTTACACCCTATTACAAAGACAACCGGAAACTCTAATCCTTTTGACTTGTGAATAGTTAGAAGGTTTACTCCACCCATGTCTGATTCTAGTTTTTCTTTCATTTTGTTTTCTAACTGTGAAGTATATTTAGTTAGTTCTTCCATGGATTTATAATTTGAGCAGATATCTTGAAATGTATTGAGATTTTCTATTTGTTCTACACTCTTACTATCCTCAGATTGTTTACCTTTTGAAACAAAGGTATCAATATCTAATCGTTCTCTTAGATATTTTACAATGTCACCAACAGAGTTATAATTCATTTTCTGGATATGATTTATTACCTCTTGTAATTCATCAATTCCTTTTTTGAATTTCCAATTCCTTCGTTTGATACTATCTATAGATTTATAATAGGAAATACCCTTTTCTTCACTGTTTAATTTTGTTTCCTCAAAAAACTTTTTGTCTAACCAGCGATTAGGCTTGTTAAACACATACGAAAAAGCTTCATTATCATTAGGATTTAACGCAAGTCTGATATATCCTAAAA
>ENA-OPVU01000445-OPVU01000445.1-human-gut-metagenome-genome-assembly--contig:-NODE-445-length-27978-cov-2.564445_pt1 | contig 27978 bp, 23 predicted proteins | sample MGYA00241497_ERZ501986 | MGnify/ENA primary metagenome ERZ501986 (study PRJEB25962, sample SAMEA2042995) | human gut metagenome | biome: human gut; feature: human-associated habitat; material: faeces...
TAGGAAATTGCTACTTAGTCAAACTTTCAGCGAGAAATGGAAACTACGAAACAGACCTTGATATCTGCCGTAATCTTCCGTTTTCTGGAAGTGGAATTTGCGTAAATTGTTTTTACAATGTAAATCCAGATGGTAATGGAATACAAGTGAGCGGAAATAAATTGTTTATAGTACGAAAGCCAACCGTGAGTATGGACACCATTTTTGCAAACTTCATAGTTGGCCCAGATGTATAATAATTTGACTCCATCTGTTTATATTGTTCCACGGCCTTCCAATATTGCTGATATAGATTCTATAACCATTTGGGGTGTTTGGGCAGTAAAAAATGGTAAAACTGTATATCTGCAATTTAATTTTGATGGTACGATGGTAGCCGGTACAGAATGGAAGATACTGTTTACGCTTCCACAGACGTATTGTCCAAGCGTTGGAACTGTAATTGTAAACTACAATACACAAAAAGGTAAACCAATGATTATAACCATTGAAACAAATGGAAGGGTGAAAATAATCTGTTCGTCTGGCGAGGCAATTCCAGAAGGAGATTGGATATGCCGACAGTGCATTACATATGTTACAGAAGCCTAATTCTGTTACTTTGTAATCTTCTCCCAGGATGACCAATTATTATAATTCACTAATTTTGATCGCAAATACATACTACCCAGATATGTGTAGTAATGCTGTGCAACAACTCCAGTATTACAAAAAACAACCAACATCCCCGTTGTATCTTCTGGGTAATTTGTTGCTCCAGATACAGAAGGTTTGCCACCAATTCCATAGCATCCTGGACTTATTATGGTATTAAGATCCTTATTTTCAAATTTTTGTTCATAAGTAAATAAATCGGACTTTATAACAAACGCCTTCCATTCACCCCAAGAACCGTTTATTTTTTCGCGTTGTACAACAGGAGCTGAGGATAAGTAGGATAAAACCATTTGGGTTTCATATTCGCTGTTAATGTAAGATCCAATAACACGTGCTTTCGCCCCCGCAGTAATTCCTCCCGCATTTTCTGGTATCCAAGTAAAATCGTATGAAGATGATCCTTCGATTTTTGGCCATAATGTTTCTGCTGCGTTATCAATGTTATCTGTACGCAAATATTTTCCGGTGTTTCCTATATTATTATTTAGACTAGTAATCTGATCCATTAAAATCTTGCCTTGTGATGCTGCAAGTGGTAGATTATTGTTATTAGTTACACAGTTATCTACAAGCATACCCAGTGTACAGCATCCTTTACAAAATGCCTTAATATTCTGCATAAGTATAGATAATTTTGTTTTACTCTTAATATTTTTTAATGCTTCATCAGTAGTAGGAACTGGGGTTTCACCTGTATAATCTTCAAATGTTGGTACTAATGTTTCATCAATTTTATCCGTATTTTGATTCCAATGTTCTAATGAAAACATATCATTTGGATCCGGTTTATTCATGTTATAGTTTGTACTCTGTTTCATATTACAAAACTTCCTTTCTATACCTTTGGGGTGGTACTTCTGACCCCATATGTGTTTAAATTATCACAATTATATTTGGATATTTCAGCGCAATTATGCAATAAAAAAGCTGAGCATTGTTTACTCAACTCATGACTTATCAGTTTTGTTCTAATTTCATCATTTGTAAATTGGTCAAGTACAACATATGGGAAAACCAAATCCCTGTATCTTGCACGATAAATTAATACATAAATTGGAACAACATTATCACCACCTCCACCAAATCGTGCAATACCTTCTACATAATCATCACTTGCTAATTCGTTGGTAATGCAAGTTTGTCCATCCAATTCTACAAATTTTACTAAGTCTCCTGTTTCAATAGTAATCCCATTAAGAACAGGATAATTTTCCAGATTAGCCTTTACTTTAAAATTGCTAACAATTCCATTTACTCTTACTGGCATATTATTTCCTTTCCTTATGGTGTTTGACTAACTGTGCCTTCAATAGTAGTTTTATAGTTTTCAATCATAATATTATCAATAACAATAGGTAAATAAGGTGTATATGTAGCAGTAATTTTTACATATCCAATCCCTTGCGAATAACGTAGATCGTATTCAGCGACCGCATTTAAACTATCTACATTAAAATAAATATCGATTACACTATCTTCTTTGATACAATCGGATTTAATATAGACTTCGTTATTATTCCACATTGTTTTTTCAATTGTGATGTTTTCTATAGATTTCCGATAAGCCCATTCTTTCATTTGGATATCAATTTTTTCAGATGACCATGTAGATGTATGAGAAATAGATTCATCATCAATTCCAATAGCACCTTGAATATTGTTTACAGCGTCCCACGCAGCCTTTGTAGCCTCTTCTGCATTAGTGATAGCTGTTGCGGTATTAGTCTGCCTTTCATTTTCCTGTTGAACACGTTTTGCTTCGTTAGCAGATGCAGTATTTTCAAGTTCTTCCATAACGCCATAAAGTTCTTCACGTTCCAATTCATTTTGTTCTCTTGTTTCTTCATTTGCTTGGCGTAAAGCCTCTGCTTTTGTGTACTGATCTTGTAACTGTATCATAGTATTTGTTTGATCAGTAGCATTTTTCGTAGCATCTTTCGCACTTTTGATAGCAGCGGCAGTATTAATTTGCCTTTCATTTTCCTGTTGAACACGAATTTCTTCGGCTTTTGAAAATGCGTCTGCTTGTTTCTGGCGTTCTAATTCTGCATTATTTCGTTCTGTTTCAGCATTAACCCTTGATATTTCTGTTTCAACACGACTTTGTTCATCTGCTCTTGATTGAGTTAAAAATTGTTCAACATCATTGATTAGATTTTGAGCATCAGAAGATAATTGAGTAAATTCAGCTTTATAATTTTGTATGTCAAGGTTAATTTTAGTAATAAAACCTTCAATAATTGTCTTGTTTTCCTCAAATTCCTCATAAAGATCTTTGATATGAATAGCCTGTAAAATCAAATCATTTAAAACATTAAATTCACTAGATTCAACTAATCTATCATAATTCATAAGGCTTTTACTAATTGTCATCATGAAATTAAATGTTGAAATTACAGAACCATCTTTGTGATCAAAAATCTTAATTCCACATTTTACATCACCATGTCTTGATAGCATGGATTCAGTAAATGTAATATATGGATATCCATCTTCAAATAGAATAGAAGTATTGGAATAATTATTACCATCTTTTTCCATAGAAAATACAATATATTCTGAACCAGAAAATTTTACAGGAATATTAGAGTCTGTAATAATTAATCTACGTTTTCTTGATTTCTGGTCATATTGAACTGATTGTAAATATTTGAAGGATTGTTCGTGAGCCACATCAATTCTAAAATCTTCACATATTACAGCCAAAAAAATTCACCCGCCTTTCAAAAAAGAACCCGCCTTTTTGAGACAGGTTAATTAAATATGATTTATTTAAAATTCAATCGTTATATCACCATAAGCTGTTGTGTAACTAGTACATCCAATATCTTCAATCCATTGTCTTGTAAGTAATGTTTTATAACTTCCTGTACCATTTAAATTGGTCCATAACCACTCTGGTGTAGGCCATAATGCAATATTTGGATTAATTGTTCTATATACACTTTCAGAAACCCCTTCTTGCCCATGGTGCGACATTTGAACTATATTAGATAACAGTAAATAAGAGGTTGATTCCTTCAAAAGTAAATCCCCACCCTCTTTACCTAAATCACCTAAAAAGATAATAGAATTATTTTTTGACATTATTTTATAAACGATACTTGAATTATTAACTTTGTTATATTTGGTATCATAAATATCATTCAATACATATATTTTTAATCCATCAATAAGATAAACATCACGTTTTCTTACATAATGTACATTTCTTCCAAATAATAGTTTTTTAAACTGTTTTATAAAATCGGAAATATCTGCGGCATTTTTTTCATACCATTCATCTGGTTTTAAAGAGCAAAATATAGTACCAATTTGAATACTATCATCCTGTAATATTTGATATAATGCACCTATGTGATCTGGATCTGGATGTGTAATAAACCAGTAATCTACAGTATTATTATATTTTCTAATTGTTTTCAATAGTTTATCTGCATCATATGTCCATCCACCATCTACAACAATAACATGATTAGTTGGAGTAATAATTACGGATGATAGCATTTGTGCATATCCTTCTGAATCCAACATTATAAGGGTACTTTTTGATATATCATCAGATTTCATAGAAGCATTAGAAAAGTAAGAAACATATCCAAATAAAAAAACAGCCAGAATAAAAGAAAAGAAGAGTAGTTTGTGATTTATTTTTTTCATTATCCCTCCTTTGTCTAATTGTAGTTTTTCAAAAAAATCAATCATCAGTAAACAACTTATCAATCGCATTAAGTTGGTCTAATGTAATTTCTAGGTTTTCATTCATAAGAATAGAAGCATTAATTGTGTATGGTTCTAACTCGCAATCTGTATCAAATAGCTTATTAAGAATACTGGTAAATTTAGCTCCATATTCTTCTGTATTTTCTTTAAGATGAAATTTTACAATACTATCGTTAATTGTAAGATACTGGTTATTTTCATCTTTCATTAAATATTCATCGAATACTCTTGTTCTCTCAGAAATAAAAAAATTGTAACTATCTTCAAAAATTTTCTTGTTACGATAAATCCAATAATTCACCTTAAATGAATTACTTTTGAGTGTTGAGAGTGTAATGTAAATTTCAAAAACTTCATTAAATGTAAACTTCATACGATTTTTCTCCTTTAAACAATTTTTTCATCGAAATTTGACTTATCATAAATAAAAATATTAAAAAAATATATTGAAAAATATTTAATTAAGGTATATAATTTTTTTCATAAAAATAAGATACTGAAAGGAGATTTTTATGAAAAGGGTTCCTACAAAAAATATGACAATAACAAGTTTAGTTAAGGCAATAGATAGAAAAAACAATCCATATAATTTCAACCACCCACTCCAAAGAAAAGAGGATCAATGGACTAACGAACAGAAAACATTATTAATTGATAGTTTACTTCGTGGATATACACTTGACCCGATTCGTGTCGTAGAAACTATGGCAAATGATGATGGTAGCATGATGACCGAAAATGTAAACGGAGTAGAAAAAGAAAAGATTTTTAATATCGTAATTGATGGTAAACAGAGAGGATTAAGCACAATCTACAAATTTGTAAAAGATGGTTTTAAACTCCATAAATGTTTACTTAATTTACGTCCAATAACATTAGATAGTGGTGTTGTAGTAAATATGGATGAATTAGTTGGCAAGAAATTCAGTGAACTAAGTGAGGAGATCCAAAACGAAATTACAGAATGTGAAATTTCTATCCATTCCATGAATGGTGTTACAGATTGGGATATGCGCCAAATGTTTGATCGTCAGAACAATGGTAAGGCATTAACAAAAGCACAAAGAAATAGTGTTGTAATCAGCCCGGAATTATATTCTAAAATTCAGCTTATTGAAGAAGCAGATGGTTTTACTAAAAAAGAAACAACACCAGCTGGAAAAGAAAAAGATAAATATTATGGAAATTTCTGGGAGAGAAATTTAAGTGGCACTATTTTTAAAAATGGAGAAGATAGAAATATCATTCTTGCGACATTAATGTTAATCTCCAAATATGGGTTTGATGAAAATGGTAATATAGCATTTGACTTAAAAAACGAAAACTATATTGATTTCATTAGCTGGTTTGAAAATACTAAAACAGAGGAAGAGCAGGATAACTACATTCTCCGTGTAATCGATGCTGCTGATACAATTAATAGATGTGAAGATTTTGTTAAACCTTCATATTTAAGAAAAACATCAATTCCAATGTTTGTAGCTGGTATGGATCGTGTAATTAGACACAAAGAGATAGGCAAATCCACATATATTGAAAGAGTGATGAATTTCTTCAATAACTATGATACAGAAGGAGAATATGCACAATCTCTTAAATCTGGATCCGCTGATAAAGATATGGTACAGATTAGATGGAATACTTTTAAATCATTTACAAAATAATTACTAAGAAAATAGGGGAGTACATTAATGTGTACTTCCCTATTTCTCAAAAAGAGTATATTATGAAAAAACGCATATAAACAATTTGATAAAAGCATAACTATTTTGGATGGGCGGTGTATCCATCATCACAGGTACTCTTATAAGAGTGTGCCGGGAACCTTTTCCGATCTCAAAATAGCAATATTTTTATAGGTAAACTATAACACATCAGAAAAAGAGTACCAGATTGCATCTCTATTTTCCTTTAATTTAGATACTTCTTGTATTAATCCATAGCAATAATTATCATATTCTGGTTTAACAAATTTAATGCTATCTTCACATTCGGAGAACTTGAAATTATTCCTATAATGAGAAATTAATTTTTTATGTTCGTTTTTATCATCCGTTTGATCTGCGGCAAATAAATATATATATTTGCAACCGATTTGTTTGGTAATATCAAGGATTAATGGTACAATAATTTCCCAAAATAACCCAAACCCTAATGGTATTCCTATGTCAGATGGAACAATAAAATTTTCGTTTCTACATAAATGTCTTAATTCTATAGCAGAAATGCAATTAGGTACATTTATTGTATTGTTTAGTTGTCCTATTGAGACAGACTCAGATTTTATACTTATGCGATTCTGTGCTACTTTCCATAAATTATCTAAAACATCAGTATCGTATAATGATAAACCCGCTTCATACATATTATCTAAATCATCTTTATTATTTGGAACACTCATTATAGCAACAAGGTTATCAACAAAATCTTTATGTTCATCTGATAATTTTTCATAATTTCCGTTTTCTACAACTAAACCACATTTTAAAGAAAAATATAAGGCCACATTATCATTTTTATCTTTTATTAAATAAACTCTTGTTTCTCCACTAGAATCTTCTTCCCAAGCATAGTTTTTTATATAAGACTCTAATGTATTATTAATCTTCTTAAAAGAAAAATCATTAACAAGACTTCTATTTTTTCGATTTGATGTCAAATTTTCACACTTAAAAGATCTAAAATATTCACGTTTTTTTTCTATATTAGTATCGTGCATTTTAATTTATTTTTCCATTTTTCTTAGTGATTGTTCTCTAACTGCATCAATCCTCATAGCCATTAATGAAAGCTCATTGTCTCCATCTTCGTCTGGTGCAAGTCCCTTTCTTGACATTTTCCATGAAAACTCATCATGTGATAAACTACTTAATTTCCATGAGGATAAATTACCATATCTATTCAAAACATTTTGTAGTAATAATTTTGTATCAGATGATACATTACCATGTACATTTTTAAACGGAGGATGATAAACGTGATATACTGACCGTACGCTCTTTAAAACAGGCCCATATTTCCATCCATAAAAACTTTCGTTAAACAAAGGTTTATTGTTATACATAAGCGATTCTCGTTGTGCAAAATACATTAACTTATGCATTTTCATTTCATCCATACCCATACCAAACTTATCATTATACATATAATATAATAATTTGGCAACATATAGTGTTTTTTCCATAATAAAGCTCCTTATGTCATTAAAAATAATTAAGTTTTATATTTGCACATTGTAAGCATAAACCCATTCTTAATACTATTATATCATAGTATATTTTAGTTTACTATAGATTTATTCAACTAAATAATAATATGTCAAAATTTGATGTTTATCATCGAGATGTTACGGGAAGTCTCAATGATGATAAAATCATTCAAACAGCTCTGGAAGATTTTAAAACCTCTATTGTTACCAATAAGCCGATACTTGTTGAAATTCAGAACCATTTGGGTGGCCGAGCACTGGCTGTGGGGATTCAGTCTCTTAGCAATTATAATTCGTTTTTGGTTATCACTTATTATGATCGGCCAAAGGAATTTGTTTATTCTATGAATCAATGGCAAGTACGTAGGCTTGTCGCACCATTGGGTATGGAGTATGGAACTACCGACATGAACAGAACTCCTGGGCAAGTCACCACGAAGCACATTACTTTTCAAAATCGACTTTCAGCTTTTCCAAAGGTTTTTGTTTGCCCGCATACGAAATCCCCAGATGACACAACTGTATCAGCTTCTGAAGCAACATATGATGGATTTGATATATATTGCTACTCTAAGGCAGCAAAGGAACCTCTCGCAATTTCTTGGATGGCATGGTACTAAAAGTGTTATTATTACACATAACAAACTGTACCACTTACGTACATCGATCTTGAAGCATTTGTTCCTGTTAATAATTCAAGGTTATTACCTGTCACTATTAATACTGCAGGAAAATATGTTGCTTTAGCCCATTCACCAGTATCTCTGGCTTGTACTCCCCCATAAAAAGCCGTAATAGGACGAAGGTTTTCTGGTATATCAGTTGCTATTTTATCTTTTCCTGTAAGTGCTTTGGTTTTGAATCCAAAATCTATAACTTTTATATTTCCAACACGGTATATTTTTAGCCATTTGTCTGAATTGGAATCATAGAAATCTGGGTTAAGTAGGCTGACTAGATTATGGGTTTCTATTTCCATATTATTATTTTGTTAAGTTATCTTGATTTATTCCTCCCACTAAGATATAATATTCTCTGAGGTGGAGTCTATATAGACGAATTAGTGGAATTAGCTTAAATTAATTTACGGCCTCCCTTTACTGGGATTCAGTTCATATACTTTGGTTATTTCTTGTTCTTGATATATTTTTATAAATAATATAACATGAAAAAGAGGTGATATTGTATATGAATATTGAAATCAATACCTGTTTTATGATTTGTTTAATTATTCTTATTATAATAATGAAATTAGGTTAATTAATTAAAGCTGGCGAGGGAATATTATATCCGTGGTACAAGCGGAAAATACATAAAGCGAGGTAAGTGTTATGAAAAAGAAAACAATAGTTTTAGCCTTTTTACTATCATCACTAATGTCTATCACGTCATTTGCAGATGGTTGGGAACGTACAAATAGTAATTGGATGTATTGTCAAAACAACCAGTATGCAAAAAATGGCTGGGTATGGATAGATGGAAATAAAGATGGATTATCAGAGGCGTATTGTTTTGATGACGGAGGTAACTTATACACGAACATAATAACACCAGATGGAGCAAATGTTAATCATGCTGGTGAGTGGAATATAAATGGTATTGTTATATTCAAAGAAAATGGATTAAGTTTACCAGGAACAGCAGCATCATTTGGTTCTAAAAATGAAAACATAAATGATAGTAATTATATTGAAATTAATAGAAAAGAAATAAGATGGTTTTATGAAGGAACTGAATGGTGTGTTTACCATGAAAAAGATGGGATTTCTGAAAAACTCAAAAATCAATGGGTTATTGATAATGGTAGATACTTTTACTTAAATGAAAATGGCAATATGCTTGCCAATACAACAACACCAGACGGATATTTTGTTGGATCAGATGGTGCATGGATTCAATAAATTTATTATAAGTAGTACATGGTATAAATTAACTATGTACTACTTTTTAATTCGTTAATTTGGTCTTGAAGATTTTGAATGGCTGCAACTAATAAAGGAATATAATTTATGTACTTAACAGTATATTTTCCTCTCATCAAGTTAGTTCCAACAAGAGGAAAATATATTCCTAATTCATCTTGTAGTTTTTCTACGTCCTGTGCTATAAACCCAGTAGACCACCGATTATCCTTATTATACTGGAAAGTTACAGGGGAGGATTTTATTATTATTTCTAACGCTTCATCATTGGATATTGGGTTAATATTGTGCTTAGAATTTCTATCCGACAATGCACCAACTTCATCCCATAAGTCACTGACATTTGCTTTTAAACTTTCAACATCCTCATACATTGGTCTAACAACGTCGTCAATAGTCCATCCCTTCCACCAACTTTTTCCAATTTGAATGTCGTAAAAATCTGAAATTGATTTACCAGTGTCTATAAATGCCTTTCCATACACCACTCCAGAAAAGGATGGGTTTCCTCCAATTATTTCTGTTTTATCACCGCCTGGACCATTCATTGTCAATTTTGGAGTATGTCCAGCGGGAGTTTTTTGAATATCGATTTTGAATGATTCATCTTTCGATTTAAAAATATTTGTTCCATCAGCAGAAATTAAAAAGTCACCCATTGTGACACTACCATTACTATCAACTTTAAAAAGTCCATCTCCAATGTTAATTGACCCTCCATCAATAAAACCACCTTCAACGGTCCCACTGAATGTTCCACTCTTAGCTGTTAGATTTCCATTTTGATCTACAATAAATTTCTCTCCAATATTAATCGTACTACCAGTAATACTCGAGCCACTAATATTTCCTGTGAACTTACCATTTTTAGCAGTCATATTTCCCTGGTTATCTACAATAAAGTTATTACCAACTTTGATAGACCCACCTGTAACTTCAATATTTGAAGCATGGAGTTTTCCTGTATTATCTACCCAGAACGGAGCAGAAGATGGGGTAGTATGTCCTGCCCAAAATGATTTAGCCCCTTTTGTTGTATCGGATGACATTCCAATATTTCCAGAAACCAAAGTTCTTTCTGAAATCACAAATGAAGCAATATGTCCAGACTTACTTTCAATATCACCTTCAAATTTTAATTTCTTATTATTTGCATCTACATATAGTAATTTTTTATTATCAATAGATATGGAAAAAATATCAGAAGGGGTATTTGGGTTGATTTTTACTTGATATGAACCGTTTTTAGCAATCATTCCATTCTTATCAACTGTATATGTTCCAGAACTATTGCTAATATAAAGTTGCTCAGATAGCAAGATTCTACCTAAAATAGCATCCGCAGCTAATCCATAAAAATAATCATTTCCAATTTTTATATGACCTAATGCAAGAGAAACAGTATTCCAATTATCTGTTGTGAAACAAAGTGTATTGTGGACCATCCACGCTTGACATGGATCATAACACCCTTCATTTTGTAACCAGTGTTTTAAACGGATACCAGATTCTCCAATGGTGATTTCTTCATTAGTAGCATTTTGGATTTGATGATTTGCTGCAACAAATACATTGTTCATGAAGTCTTTAAATTCTTTAGAATTTTGAGAGTTTTCACGCCATGCACCAGAAGCAAACTCAATCTTATTTGCAGTACCATTAGCTTGATTTTTAATCTCTTCCAGGAATCCCCATGATTCATCCAGATTATTTTGATTACTAAACGTAGCTGTAAAATCTGTGGGGTCATCCCAGTTTATATGCAATTTTAATAACCGAACATCAGATATAGTATCATGATTTTCCAATCTAATATGGAAAATATTAAACATCTCTAATGCATCAGTAAATATCTTATAATCATAATTTACAGTGAAATTAATTAAATCAATTTCTGATTCAATTTTAGGATAACAAACTTTTCTAAGTTCTTTTTGTGCATGTTCAAGTAAAGACTTTTGCATTTTTAACACTTCTTCATCTGTCATGATAGAAGTGACAACAAATGAATCATCTGTCAATGTATCTTCTTTAACATAAGCACTAAGTTCCTTATATAATTCTTCTCCTAAGAATTTATCAAGTTTAACTACCAACGATTGAATGGTTTCTTTACATTTTTTAATTTCTTGTTCTTTAGTTGTAATCTGATTTTTTCTTACAACAATTTCTGCTTCCACGGCTTGATGAAGTTTGTTATATTGATTATAGTAATTTAATTGTGTAGGGTCTTTATGATTAAGATTAACACTCATTAAATTCCAATATTCTTGTTCTTTTGATTGTAATTCTTTTAATCCATATTCAGACCAATTTGTACTTCCAGGAGTACTAGGAGCCTTGTTGTTTAAAGCGTACAATTCATTATAAAGTGTCTGTAAACGAACTAATCCGTTCTGATAAGCAGATTCATTTTCCTTACATTTATCATTATACCGCTTTAACCCATCTTGCAATTCTTGACTCATCATATGTAAATAGTAAGAAAAATCATAAATTTGATCTGATCCAGAAATATTTACATCAATGATACCAATAGGCTTATTTACTCTCGAATCATTACCACCAGAAACATGTAATACTGTTTTTAAATTAGAATCATCCATTTTTTGATTCACTTCTTTAATGAAATTGTGATAATTTAGAATAATTCCTGTATCTTTACCCATGTGGTCTAATGTGTAAGCACTAATACTTTTATCAGAAGAATCAAATATAAAAATACAATCAAACGTACTAGCGCAGTTATTCGTAAGAAGTTCATAGGTTCCAATGCTATCTATATTAAAACTTCTATATTCAGACGTAATAGCTGGGTCAACATATTTAATCCACCAGTCGGGATTCTTTTGTACAACCATATGTAAAATAGAATGTTCCGTATCTGTCTTACTATAAAGACAATACATATCTAATCCACCTTGATTATCGGAATCTGTTCCTAGTGATCCTAGAGACGTAATATTTCTAAATGTAAGTTCATGTTCCAACGACTTGAATACAACTTCCTTATATTCGTTCACACCTTCATTTACAATTTGTACTTCTGAAATTACAAACCAATCGACTCCGTATAAGAGTACATACATCCCAATTTTAACCCAGTTATAATTACTTACTTCCTGTTCATTTTCATAACGATATATTTTAAATGAACCAGTGTTGATTGAATTTGCATATATGTCAGTTTGTAAATTATAAGATTTTATTGTTCCTATAATATGTTTTCTGGGCGTTCCAATATAAGTTATTGGACGTTTTAAATTCTTATAATAGTTATAATTAAAAACAGACACTATACAACACCCACCTTTCTAAATTCACGATACTGTAAATTGATTTCACAAGATAAATTTGTTTGTATAGTGTTATATCCATCAATTAAATATAACCATTCTTTATTGATATCATTGTAAATATTTGAATTATGTACAATATCAGATGATTGTACTAATGGATATGAACCTTTTATTGTGATAACTTCGTTTGTCTTTATATTATTAATTTTTAAAGGCAACTTTTCTGTTACTGAATCTGAAATATTTGTTATTACAAGATTTCCAGATTCCAATGGTTTAATAACCATATCTGGATATATTGGTAATTCTTCGTCATTATCAACATAAAATGTGAAAGATTCATTTGAATTTAAACTGTACATAATATCTTTAATATCCGAAAACCCATAAGGGGCGTTCATGGTCACGGTAAATTCCATCCCATAGACATTTCCTATAAAAATTGTCTTAGGATTACTAATATTGGCAAAAAACCAAATGTCTGCATATCGTTTATCAAGGATATTAAATAGTTTATAACATCCTCTTTTACATAACCATTTTTTTAATGTACGTTCTTGATATTGTGTAATAGGAGAGAAGTCCCTATTAGCAATTTGCATTGTATATGTAAGAGGAGTAGAATATGGTTGAGAAATAATATGGTATGTATCACCCATTATAGATTTTTCCGTATTTAATTCTGATTCATGTGCTGACATTTTAGATGGTAATGATTGATCAAAAGATACGCACATTACTCCATATTCATTACAAGCTATATTATCAAAAACAAACCTTTCAAACATTCTTTTCACCAACTTTCCGTTTTTTATAGAAAAAGGATATTACCCCTTATCGAAGCAATATCCCTAAGTTCATTTTATATAGACCTTCTCATGGTCTTTGCAATTCTATCTGGTAAATCATTTACCTGGTTTTGAATAATAGATACAATCTCTGTCCTGGATAATCCAGTACCATCTATCTGAATCAATGGAGATGTAATTTCTACAAATTTATCTGACCTCATAGGATTATTATAAGAACCATTTAATCCTAATTGCCATTGTGGAATTTTAGACATATTATAAAGTCTTTCTGTTTGAGATGAATTGAATACATGATCTCCACTATCAAGTTGACGTAATGCGCCATGTTTAGTGATTATGATTTCAGATCCTAATCCATCCTCATCAGTTTTTACGACACCACTTATAGAATGTTTTGTACCCTTCTTATAAGCAATTTTATATCCCATTTCGTCCACTTGTTCTTTTGTTAATTCTTGTCCATCCCAAATGCCATTATCATCAACATAGAAATAAGTATCACCATTTTTCTTTTTAATAGCTGCATCACGAGCCATAGTTCCATCAGATTGCAAATAATATTCTTTGCCCTTTGATTTTCTCCATGATGATTTTACCATTTGTCCGTTTTCTGGTTCAAAATAACTCCATTCACCTTGCGAGTTATCCCAACCTGTAATCATATATCCAGCATCATCAAATCCATAAGTGCGTGTTTTACCATCTTTGTCACGAATATCATAATATCCACTAGATACATAATCATCATCAGATTTACCGTACCACCACCGTTTACCATCAGCAGCACGTTTCCATTCACCTTGAGAAGTTACATTTTGATAATTCCCAGAACCAGTTGATCCAGAACTTCCACCTAGTCCATTAATACCATTAATTACATCTTGTACGCTATTTAGTTGGTCAAATACACTCCAATCAATCTGTTCAAGATTATAATTGATTGTAGATACCATTTCAACAAACGCATCGGATAATAATTTTGTAGCATCAGTAGCAGAAGAGAATGGAGTTAATAAATCTTCCGAAACTTCCATATTGTAATTATCCGCATATTCCTTAAGAGTTTCATAAACCACAGAATGATTATTTTTAACCTGTTCAAGATAATTTGATAGAAGTTCTTTTTGTTTATCCAAATTGGTACGAAGTTCTTCAATTTCATTTTTCTTTGCTGTCTCATAATCCTTTGCTTGTTTATCGAGTGCATCTTTTTGCTGGTCTATGGAATAATCATGTTGGTATTCAGCCAGTTCTTCTTTCTTTTTGGCCAATTCTTCTTCAAGTTGTAACCTTTTTGCCTTGCTTGCATTATCAGAAGCTAAAGCTAATGTTGCAATTTGTTTTTCAAGAACTGCAATATCAGTATTAAATCCAGATATCTTTTTTTGATACTCATACAGTTCTTCTTCTGCGTCTAACGCCTCTTTTTTAGCATCAATTAGCTTGTTCATAGCGTCAATTTCTTCATTGATCGCCTGTTCTTTTAATGCGATAATTGCATCCATTGCTTCTTTTGTTGCTAATGCAACTTGTCTTTGTGCAGACTCATACTCATATAATTTATCATTATATTCATCTTGAGTAATATCACCATTTGCAAGTGATTTATTTAATGCTTCGATTGCTCCCTTATACTCAGCAGCTTGTTTTTTAGCATTAACATACTGTTGAGCATATAGGCCAACAGCAGAAAGTCCTTTATCTGTAAGCATTCCATCTTTAGTAAGACCATCTGAACCTAGTATTGATAATAAATCAGACAATCTACTATCTGTTTGATCTAATTTTTTTATTAAATCATCAAATTCCTTAAACCTTAACTCAAGAATTTTATCCTTAAAATCTTCTACTGAATCAGCACAATCTAGCATTTCTGTTTTGATATCGACAAGTTTGTCACGCATTTCATTCCATTTTTCAGAACCCTTCTCAATATCAGAACTTGAAAGTTCATTAGAAAGTGTTTCGTATTCCTCTGATAGTTGCTTATAGATATCTACCTGGTCATTAATTAACTGTTGGTAATCAGATTGTGTAGTATCGTATGTTCCTTGCCTTGATTGAATATCTAACAACTTTTTACGATAATTAGTATATTTCTCCATAAGAGATAATATTGATTCAAAGTCATTTACAATATTATCTAATTTTATTTCTTCTGCTTCACGGATACTATCATTAACATCTTCTATAGCATCTTCACAATCCCTGGCATTTTGTAGAAGTTCAGAATATTGTAAAACAAGATTCATGATATTTTCATCTGTAATATCATTAAAATTTAACGTACCACTTTGAATCATTGTTTTATATGCATCAGACAATGATATTTGATTCATTAATTGAATATTTCGTTCATATTCACCATTTAAAGCAGAAATTTGGTTTCTAAGTTCTCCGATTGCCTGGTCTTGCAATCTATTCTGATTCTTCCAGCCAATAGCAGCATCAGAAGCCTTTTGAAGTTTTTCTACAATTTTATCGTAATCGTCTATAATATTATCAAGTTTTATATCAGCAATTTCTTGTTGTTGATCTCTAACAGATTCTAATTCTGTTTTTGTATTTTGTGCTAAATCATACCATTTCTGATAATCATTAATTTTTTGCTTTAAAGTTTCAGACCCTTCTTTATTTCCACTTTTTTCAATAATGGTATCAATGTCCATTGCACCATCTTGTATAAGTGTTTTATACTCATCGGAAAGCCCTACACTTTCAGCTTCTTGCATATATCTATCATGTGCTTGTGTTAAAATATCAATTTTATTCGCAAGCTCATCATAGATTGTATTTTGCATTTGATTTTTTACACGCCATCCTAAAAGATCCTCAGCCTTCTTTTGAAGATTTTCAATCTTTTTCGTTACATTATCAATTAGGCGTTGTATCCAATCAAAATATTCTTTTGTTTCCTTATCTTTGTTTTTCTTTGATCCAGATTTTTTGGCATTCTTAGCTGTTGTAGCCGCATTAGTAGTAACCTTAACGGTCCCCATTTGTGCATCTATTTCATCAGCTAATTTCTTACTCTGTTCTTCAAAGTTAGCAGTTGCCTTATCGTATTGGTCCTCAGTAAGATATGTTGTTTTATTTGTACCATTCTCTGATGTATTATAAACATAATAATCGGTTCCGTTTATCGTTTTCTTTGCATTAGATTTCATTTGAGCAATATTGTTTCTTGCTCTGTTATAATCATCCCAGGCACTAGAAGCGATACCGAGAGAACGAACAATAGCTGCTAAAGCAGAAATATCGCCTGTAACGTCAATCGGCTGGTCTAATAGCTTTTTTGCAATATAGGCTTCATAAGCGCGTTTGGTTTCATCAGTAGCAGTTGCTTCATCAGCTAATGCCGAAATTTGTTCATATGTTGCATTTGAAAGGGTTTGTGTTTCCCATGCTGTTTCGGCTTTTCTTTGTGCTAAACCAGCTTGAACAATCTCACTTGCATTTACAATACCATTTTCTTCCAAATAGGATTGAATAAGATTAGCGGTGTCCTCATTAACCATTTTAAGAATACCACTTTGGTTGATATAAGCAGTAGCTAGATTATCAAAGGCCTTTTGCGATGCCTCCGCATTACCTTTTGCATCTTGAATAGCACTAATGTAATCCTCTATACCTTCTACATCCGCAAATTTTTCATTTAATCCAGAGATATTTTCAAAAAGAACACCATCATCTGTGTTTTGTGAGTTGTTATAAGCCTTATCTAATTCTAAGAAAGCATCTTTCATAGAATCCAATTGGCCTATAACCTCTGTAAATGAAGTAGGAATTGGAGGATCTAATTTACCAGCAGCAACTTCGGCTTCAATATATGCGTTAATTTGCTCAGTGGCATCCTTAGCACTAACACCAGTTGCTTCTACAAATTCCTTAAAGTGCTCTTGTTTTAATGTTGCTTCATCAAGATTTCCGGCAGCACTTAACTTAGTAAGTTTTTCTCTAATATCAGCGAACTTTTCATCATCCCATGCTATATCAAATTGCTCTGTTTCCTTTTTTGAAGCACCATTTATAATTTCACTATAAGTATCTGTAACGTCATTAATTTTATTTAAAAGTTCTCCATCCTCATCTGGATCTAAGGATTTTTTAAATTCATTTAAGTTCTTAATAGTTTCTGGTAATACTTCATCCAGATTATCTACATTTGTTTTATACATAGATAACTGACCAGTTAGATTATTAAGTTGCTCTATTTGTTCCTTAGTGTATTTAGATTCATCTGGATTTGCTATCTTAAATTCATCATATTCTTTTTGAACTTGTTCTAACTTCTCTAGCTGAACAATATAATCATCAACTTGATCTTTTGCAATATCCACTTGTGTTCCAGAAAATAAATCTCCTTGAACAGCCTTACCTTGTCTTGCAAATCCACTATCAACCTCAGAAGTATCCCATGTTCTTGATTTTTCATAGGTACTTTCTTTATTAAAATATTCTAATGCATTTTCCCTGGCTTCTGAATTTGCAACTTTAGCTAATGCTTCGTTTAAATCTAACTGTCTTTGCAACTCCTCAGAAGTTTCTTTTAATCTTTCAAGTTCTTCCTTGTCTGTAAAGGTTAAATGTTTCTTAGAATTGAGTTCGTCCATACGTTGTGAAATACGTTCTAATTCACTACTTAAAGATTCACCCTTAGATTTAAGATTTTCAAATTCTTCTGCGGAATTTCTAGCACTTTCTTCCAATTCCTCTGTGGTTACAATCATATTGTCAATAGCATAAAAAACCATTTGTAACCCAACAGAAATTAAAGCAAAGGCAGCCATATTTACAAGTACAGATTTTAATGATGCCGACAAAATACCACTTGAACTAGAAGCAGTATTCATACTTGTTGCAAAATCTGTAATCTTATTTTTACCAGAATCGACACCATCTAAAAAATGAATTAAAGTAGCATCGGTTTGTCCAATAGATTTTGCATATTCTGAAAAATGACCTGGTTTTGATTCCTTATTTATTCTTCCAATTACGTCACATAAATCTGTAAAATCAAGTGATGTCTGTGGAATATTTGCCCCTTTTATTGCATCAAGTAATGTAATTATACCACCATTATCATCAAAGTTTACAACGAAAAAATGATAACTTGTGGTTTAAAATTAAGCAAATAAATTTACCTGGAATAAATAAATTTGTTTTATACCAATACTCTTGATTATTTATTTCTTTATGTTATGATAGAAGAATAAAATACAAAGGGGGAGTATTCTATGATTAGACTCAAAAACCTAATTGTACCAGTAACAACGCTCACATTGTCCATGTGTATGTCGGCAATGGTGTACGCCAATGTGCCTACAACAAGTCAAAATGTAAACGATGAATTGGTAGTAGTATCTGGAAGTGATGCACCAGATCCGATAGTTAGAGATTGGGATTACGAAGATACTGGTGACGAAATTATTATCAACAGGTACAAAGGCACAAAAGAAAATGTAACTGTTCCAGAAGAAATTAATGGAAAACCAGTAGTAGAACTTGCAAATAGTGTATTTTCTGGATTAGGAGTAAAAAAAGTAACCATCCCAGATTCAGTAGAAATTATGGGAGACAATATTTTTAGAGATTGTACTCGACTTGAATCCGTTAAACTAAGCAATTCTATAACTGAATTGCATGGTTATGTATTTGGTGGATGTGAAAACCTAAAAGAAATTATACTTCCAGAAGAACTCATGTATTTTGATAGTACTATTTTTCAAGGAACCAATATTGAATATTTGAATATTCCTAAAAATGTTGCTGATATTAGTGTTGATGATTCTGGATTAATGCCTAAAACAATAAAAAAATACACTGTTGACGAAGAAAATAATTTTTTTGCAGAAGAAAATGGTATGGTGTTAAGTAAGGATAAAAGTATACTATATTTTTGTCCCAAAAATATAGGTGATGATTATACTTATATTGAAATACCAGACTCCGTTTCAACTATATTCACTTTAACAGAATTACCAAATAAAAAGAATGTTAATATTTTTATTGGTGATAATGTCAATGAAATTGTTTTTGATCGTAATAATAGTCGAATTTGGGCTGAACCAGGATCATATATTCATGAGTATATTAAAGTACAATTAAACCAGGATGTAAATTTAATCACTAAAAAAGGATTCCAGGAAATGAAGGAATCTGACTTCTGGTTTGGGTATAGTAACGAAACAAATGGTTTAGTTGTATTAAACTATACTGGCAATAATAACCATATAGAAATTCCGTCATATATTGATGAAGTAAAAGTCACAGAATTTACTAGAGATATCTTTGAGTATGCATCAACTGTAACTATACCAGAAACATTCAAAAAAATATACAGTGATGTTTACTACGAAAAAGATTATAGCTCCGTAATAAGTAATAACAAAAAATTAACTAAAATTATAAATAACTCAGATATAGAATTACCTCTTGATGATTTTAGTAATAATTATTTTGGATGGGCCAAAGATATAATAGGCGAAAGTGGAATATTAGACCACATTCCAGCCAAATCTACTGTATATAGGATTACTATATCACCTTATCATGATTACTTTATGGAAGTTATTAATGTCTGTGACAAATTAGAAGAAACTGGAATTAATGAACTAAATGCTCCAAATTCAAATTTAGCAGTTAAATACGTTTATGATTTAATCCCCAAATATAAAAACAAAAAGTTAAATCTTGTTGTAGGTATTTTTGAAAATACAAGCAACCATTTTAAACCTGTTGAAGGAAATAGGCCAGGAAGATTAGAAGTACAAGTAAGAATTTACGAAGGAAGTATTAAAAGATTCGACTTAAACTACAGATTTAGAATTAAACCAGATAAAAACACAGGCGGTTCAAGTGGAGGTTCTTCATCTGGTGGATCTTCCTCTGGTGATGGATCGTCCAGTGATAGAGATGAAGGTAACAAGGCATCAAGCTATCGCCATAAGGATGTGAAAGTAAATAACACCTCAGAAAACAAAACCGGAAACTGGACACAGAATGAAAAAGGTTGGTGGTTCCAGTATAAAGATGGTACATGGCCCTCTAATGAATGGGTATACCTTCCCTGGGGAGATGGCTACAACTGGTACTTCTTTGATACCAATGGTTATATGTCCTCTGGATGGGTATTATGGAATGGTCACTATTACTATATGAATGGAAATTCAGATGGTAATAAGGGTGCAATGCTCACAGGATGGCAATTTATTGATGGTAAATGGTATTACCTTGAATCCAATATTACATCCAAATACGGAGCAATGTACAAAAACAGACGAACACCGGATGGATATTATGTTGGTGACGATGGAGCATGGGTTCAGTAAAGTGTAAAAATAGTGGGTGTCCAATAATGGATACCCACTATTATTTTCCTCTATTATCCGCCGAGAAAAAGGCATTGAATAAATAGCCCTCTATTTTATACGCCGAGGAAGGCACGATCTTTTATCGTATTGTTAATTGATAAAAGATAGCGTTTTTGGTAGGCTTCGCCAAAACCTCTACATAAAACGATTTTAAGGGTTCGTAACCTTATATATAAAATATTTAGTAAAAAATATTTTATAATCCTAATTAAATTTTTCTAAGTATTCATCTAAACATAATCTCATGCTAATTGGAGAATCATAAGGTAAAACTATCGGTTGTATAATATTTTCTACGAAACCGATTGATTTATAAAAAGACAATCTATGTTCGTAGCAATCAAGTGTTAAAAATGTTACTCCACTTATCAATCTGATTTTTCTCCCATATATGCTGAGAACATTATTATATGAGTCCCTATTCCCATTTTTTGATGCATATTTGAAACAGCTAATCTTGCTATTTTAATTGCTGGAACAGTTGTATAAGTGAAATTTAATTGATCACGTTCTTCAAATTCTAACCGAATGCTATCATTACATAATGAAACATATCCAATAATCTTTTTTTCTTCATCATCAATAAAAAGATGTGTTGTACTTAACCCTTTTTCTTGATCAGACAAGGATTCATTTTTTAAAAAATCATCCATTTCTTTAGAATGTTTGATTATCCTTCTACGTTCTTTTGAATTGTAACATGATAGTGAATCTTTAGAATCTACACATGAAAATGCATCCACCATTGGTAGATGCTTTTCAGATATTTTTTCGATAATTAAATTCATATTACCTTATCATTTTGTCAAAAATGCTTGCTAGTTTTTTTGCACCATTCTCTGATTTTTTAGAAGGTTTACGATTAGCTTCTGCGTAAATCTTTTTTGCTTCTGAACCACGAATGATTGGAGTGGGAGCAATCTGAGATGCCATATATAAAACCTCCTTTTCTTGTTTATTTTTTCCCTCTCTATTATATCATAAAAAAATAAATAATGTCAAGTAAAACGTCAATTCTTATCACGATTCCAGGTCAATGATAAGTTTGTGTGATTTGCACTAAGTAGGGCAGTAGTAATACTGTTCGTTCCCCTATTCGCTTCACAGGGCCTTTCGCCCAGGTTACGGATCATGTATATTGCAATTATGTACAATTACGCCTGTACACAATCGTGTCTTGTCAGCCTCTCGCACGATATAACATCATGAAATCACACTTTCATTTAACATTTATAGCGTGTCGGAATTACCATTTTCATGTTTTACACTTAGTATATTATAGTATTTCTACATAACAATACCTGTTTCCAGGCTTACGGCTTTCTCCGATATTCGACATATTTAGAGTAAAAATACTCAAGGTCTTGTTTCCTCGATGAACGATCAAATTGGAAAACATCTCTATTCAATTATGTGGCATTATTACATAATCTTATGTAGATGGGCTTGTAACTTTGATATTTGTAAAAGTATACTTTTAACCCAAAACCTTTAGAACCTAAAATTCCTCCTAATGCTGAAAAACCAATAGTAAGAGGAGATACAGTGTCAACTAATTTTGTTGTTCCTTGAACTAAATTATCAAGAACACGAACAGCGGCAGTTAATCCATCAGAATTAATAAATGTATTAACCAATTCAGTTATACTGTTAGATAATGCATTTAACCGTCCTTGTAAATTGTTTGCACTTTTTGACGACTCTTCAAAAGCACTTCCAGAACCTTCGGAATAATCAACCAACATCTTATCAAACATTTCCATATTTGATAGGATAGCAGATAATTTATTGGCCTGGTACTTGCCGCCAATGTTAGTTAAAATTTCAGCCCTTAATGGGTCATCCTCGTCTAGTTCATTAAATGTTTTGGAAAGGTCACGAATGATTGTAATAGGATTCCTAAGTTTTTCTACTCCATTTACAAACTCTGTCATAGGTGCTTTTGCGGCTGCTAAAGTATCTACAATCTTATTAGAATTAATATTTTGTAGATTAATAAGAATTGATTTAGCAGCATTACCGATTTCCGCACCGCCAGATTTTGTTACAGATTCCATTGTACCTATCATAGCAGATAGATCTTGTATATTGACTCTATAATTTGCGGCAACAGTTCCAGCTTCGGTCATAGCAAGTGCCATATCTTCCAAAGCTACACTGTTTCTGTTTGTAATACTATTCTGTCCGTCAATTACTTCATTAATCTTACTAGCTTCACCATTATATTTATAAGCTGCGTTAGTAGCAAGAACATATTTATCAGCAAGTTCTTGCGTCATGTCACCAGCAGATTGTGCTAACAAGGATTGCTCTGCCATAGCACTTCCTTGTTCTCCATAGAATCCAGATTGTGACATATTTTGTACACCACTTAAATAATCAGATGCAGTTCTGCCATAATCAGATGCTACATCATAAGCGGTTAAACCTAATTCTTTTAACTCATTTTTAGTTAAATCAGAAGTTTTACTAATTTCTGTTAAAGTATTATCTAACTCTTTAATTTCTCCAACAGCTTTTTGTGTTTGGTAAACTGTTCCCATGATTAAGGAACTTACGGAAACCCACTGAGTAAATGAACTTGCGGCTTGTGCGAATTGATCCTTTAAAGAAGCACCTAAACGGTTTAAAGTTCGCATAGAATTTTCATTTCTTTTGAATGACAAATTCAAACTATCAAAGTCCATCTTAGTCATTTGTTGGTCTAAATTTCTAAGAGTTTGTATATATTTTTCATTTTCTTCCCTAACAGATCTAGTTGCCCTTGTATTTTTCTGATTCCATGCTTCAATTTCATTTGCTTTAGCTAAACGTCTTTGATCAGAAACCAACAAACCTAAATCTGAACGTGTTTGTTTAAATTCATTTTGACTTTCTTTTAAAGAGAATTTTACTCTTTCAAATTGAGACTGAATTTCTGAAAAATTAGCACCTTTATTAATAAGAGAAAAGAGAGTAGAAATATCATTATTAACGTTACTAAGTTTATCATCTATTTCACTAGAAGATAAACCCAATTTCATATAATTATTTTGTAAAGTTGAAATGGAAGTCGATACATTACCCATAGGGCCTAATGACTTGCTAATTTCGTCATTTAGTTCCCTTTGGGCTTCTGTGGCAGTTTGGATTACACGAATATCACCTACTTGTACAATACCATCATAGTTTCTACTCTTACCTTCTAATTTCTCACGTTGCATGGTGAGTTCTTTAATAGAACCATCAAGTTCTTGTATCCTTAGTGTGATTTGTCCAATTTTTCCACTTGTATCTTCAATCCCCTTAACATCTAAAATATTCCATTGTTGCCCTCTTGCCATTCTTTCAATTTCTGGAATTTGTTTTTCAATGGAATTATATACCTTAGACATATAAGGAATATTATTATTTTTTAATTCTGAAATTTTCTTAGGCTGACTTGAAACAAGATTTGATTGTTCCTTTTTCAGCGTTGCAAGTTTAGCTGTAAGAATATCTATGGAATCTGACCACTTACGATATTCTTCGGCCCAGTTAGAGGTACGTCCTTCTTTGGATTCAATATCCTTTACACGTTGTAAAGATTTTGTACATTCGTTTAATTCTTTGGATATTTCAGAAGGAGCATTTTGTAAGCCTTTAAATTCTGCTCGCAGCCCCTTAATAGATTCTTCGCCTTTTTCAATTTTAGTAATAGCACTGTCAATAGGGCTTAATTGACGTTTGAAATTTGCAGTAATATTAGATGCTTCTGAGTTTAAATATTTAAACGAATTTACAACATCGTCAATAGTGCTTGACCCGTTTTTTAATCCTGTTAATTTATCTTCAAAATCTTCTAATAGACCAGATAACCCACTTAGAATTTCAGAATTTGTAGATTTGAACTGTGAAAGTTTAGCTGTATAATCGGCAATAACTTTATCTATATTAGAACTTAATTTTTCCTGTGGTAAATCATTTATCGTAGCACCAGTAAATTTAAACTTTTCAATAGGATTATCATTATCTCCTAAATTTCTTAATTGGTAATTAAATTTTTCAACCTCACCAGTGGCACGTTGAACATTTACAACAAATGATGTAAGTTTGGAATCGTCAAAATTTTCTAATACTGTAACAACTGAATTTTCGTTCTTTAATAAATCACGAAACTCCTTTTGTGCTTCTTTAGCAGCCTTTGTTGTATTATCAAATGATTCAGAAAAATCATAACCAACTTTTTGACGTAAAGTTTGATAGTTTGTAATTGGAGCATGAGATTGTTTCTTTCTTACATTGTTATTAGATGGTCCATTATTATTGTTTTTGCCATCAGATCCACTATTTATATTTTCGTTTACGTTTACATTAAAACTGACCTTACTTAATGCAGAATTTATGTCAGAAATTAAACCATCAATCGCCTTCTGGTCAATAGTCACATTTGTAAGTGTAACTTTTAAATTATTAAGCTGATTATTGATTAAATCCAAATCATCCTTATTTAATTTGGCTTTAATCTCAATGCTATTTAAATATTTTTGAACAGACTCAATATCCTTGTTAATTTGCTCTTTAGATTCATTTTCCTCAAGAGTACCTAATAAACCTATCTGCCATTCATTCATGTATTTACGCCCCTTTCAAAACTCCTTACAAAAGGAGCTAAAATATCAATTATTTAATTGGTACACCTAATTGCTTAAGGTAGTTATAAAATATTCCGTCTATTCCACCACGACCATTAATTTCATCCAATGCTTCATCCCAGTAATTATGAGATCCTAAAAAAGCATTTCCACCGTGACGGCTGCTATTAAAATATGTTAAAATTTGAAAACCAGTAGCTTTATTAATTCCAGTAGAACCTCTACCATATTGAGATTTCCAACCTGGATACTGAAATTCTAAATATTCATCTGGCCATCCAACTATAAAAGAATACAAATTATCTCTTTTTATAATCTCTGTTGCCGACAAAGCATCCTGTAATGTATTTGTTCTAATATAATCATTTGGTTCGTTTTTACCTTCAAAAACAGGTTCATTATAATATTCTTCTACTTTGTTATAAATAATATTAAATACGTCATTCCTTGTGAGTTCAAGGGCGGTAATGATTTTTCTATTTAATTTACTTTTTAAATCGTGTATATTCTTTATCATATAACCACCTGTTTATATTTACTTTTTTTAGAAAAAATGTTAGAATTAATATATGTACCATAGATTTTAGTATCAAACTTATGGAACAGACTACCTATAAAATAGTAGCATCTAAAATGGTGCTGCTATTTTTTTGATTATTTCTAATAGGATTTGAACCTATATCTACAAAAGTTATCTAATAGCCCTTCCTATAAGGGATAGAAATAATAAATATAATTGTTTGAAAACTTTGCGAAATGTATTTTACTAATTTTGATGTAAACTAATAAAATTAAAGTTTTATATCCAAATAATATAGTTTTAAAGTGTTTTTTACTCAACCAAATGGAGATTTACAGTTTAAAACCGAAACTAGAAGTATCACAATCAACAGTAAGCAATACAATCTAAAAATAACGAAAACTGGCAGAGTATGTGTATGCAACGTAAAATTCGACTATGTGGAATTTAACGGATCTGTTATTGATTCATACACTTCGGAACCATTGCCAGAAGATTTTAGACCATCCGCTGGATGTGCTGCCGCATTAAATATCTTAGGTGGAACAGCATCAATGGAGATACTAGTATATGCTGACGGAAGAATAAACTTATGGAGTAATGTATACAAAGGTACTGGTCAAAATCCAGTAAGAGGAACAGTGGCATGGATAGTGTAAAATATAATTTTGTTAAATTGATTTAAAAACAGGTATATCCCATTCTGCTTTACCATCAACTAGCCTCCCAAAAATAATTGATTTTGGATTATCTGAACGTAATGTCATCCAGCCATAATTAAGTGAAGAAAAATTCCAAACAATATCAAAAGATGAATTGCCAAAATAACCATCTGAATCTATTGGTTCTTGAACTCTAATATAATTATACACTCCAAAATAAGTCGTGTTATTTTTTAACCATTCTGCGATAGATTCTAATTTACCGCTCATCTTAACCGTCATATTAAGTGGGTGCTTGTAAAACGTCAAATCTCCATATCTTAATTGTGTAGTAAATTTCAAATTGGAGATATGGGATATTACATTACATCGACAGATGATTTTTCCCATACTTTAATAGGAACAGTAGGACAAAATATCACTCTAAACTCAAAAATTACACTCGAACTATATACAAGAGTCTTATTCATGAATATTCCGAATAGTAAGGATGGTGCCTTACTGGCTATTGCTCCAGGGAATAAGATAATTACTGCTTTTAGAAATAATGGAGTCTGGGAAGAAAAATCCTCGCATTTCATTGCCACAAAGTCCGATTTATATAAAGTTGCAAAAATAGATCGGAGTACCAGTAGTGCCTGGGTGGGAGACAATGATAATAATATGATTTTTAATTGCAACTTTAACAACAAAACCTTAATCGTTACATTTACAGATGGAAAAACTGTCACATTCCAGGGGAAATAATTTATATTTCTCTCCAGTTCCCCCATCCGCCTTCGGTCCTGCATTTTAAGGCAATTATTGCACTAGATGCAATGAGAAAAACTGCCACATTTTCCTGTTTCCGTTTTAGTACAAGTCCCACTCCGCTTGTATATTTATTACTGGGTAGTCCTTTTGTCTCAGCATGGCAAATGAAACTAGTTAGGCCAAGATTACAACTATCAGCAAAAACCTCTATGTCGTCTGCTCTTTTGGTATTGTTAATTCTGTTTTCCAGAATGTCTAAATCTCCAGTTTCAAATTGTATATACAATAAATTATTTGGAGATTTCCAATCCGATTGGATTCCCCTTGCCCCATATTATGTAAATGGCTGGCAAGATAATGGACCCAGCTTGTATCGCAAGATAGGAAATTGCTACTTAGTCAAACTTTCAGCGAGAAATGGAAACTACGAAACAGA
>ENA-OPVU01000447-OPVU01000447.1-human-gut-metagenome-genome-assembly--contig:-NODE-447-length-27886-cov-49.103266_pt1 | contig 27886 bp, 27 predicted proteins | sample MGYA00241497_ERZ501986 | MGnify/ENA primary metagenome ERZ501986 (study PRJEB25962, sample SAMEA2042995) | human gut metagenome | biome: human gut; feature: human-associated habitat; material: faeces...
CCCCTTATTATTTAAAGACTTGTCCAAATGCTGAGCCAAAAATTTCTGCTGTACACATCTTATGACTTGTGAATAGGTTGATAGAGATATGCTTCATCAATTCATAAAATACTGACAAGGAGGGGCCCTTAGGCTCAATTCTATATTGCGCATTTTGTTCAGAAAAATTTTTGCGCAAAATAGGTTCGCTGGACGACACGCTATAGTAGTATAAATGTATATGGGTATGCGCCTACGCGCGTATATAGAGGGTTCAAAAATATTAAAAACATGCCCAGGGATGAAAGTAGTGTACCTCTGGGCCATTATAATATAAAAATAATAAAGATATATAGTTTAATATATAAAAATGGTTCTGAGGCTCATTATTTTAATTCTTACTAGAAATATATAACAACTAATCACGGTTCCGCCTTTTGCGCTTACAAGTCTATATTATAAGTAGCGATTTTCACGGGATTTAAGACAATTACTACGGAATAATGGTTCACCAAAGTAAAAATCTTTTACGGTTCCTCATAACCTATTGAAAACCAATCACTTATATAAACGTTCCTGGAGGCCGGACCTTTTCTATAACCCTAAACCAATTTTTTAAAATTCACATTATATGTTTCTGGTAATACATTTTTAAAAAGTTCATTTTCCTTATATAGAGTATAGGGTAACTTGGGTAACTTTTTATATAAGTGTTTGATTTCCAATAATTTAGAAGTGCCCCGACCTCATTCACCTATAGTTCACCTATGGTTCACGGACTGCCATTTCATCAATATATTTTACAAAATATGTGATTTCCTCAGTAAAATTTAACTGAAATGTAATAATTTTTTAATTTTTCAAGTAAAAAGCTTTAACACCTACGGTTTCAGTAATTAATTCTTTTCACACAAACATTACTAAGAACTGAAGCATTAAATTACCACGTTTTTACAAAAGTGATTTTTCTCAGTAAAAATGAGTAAAAAGTTTTAACACCTACGGTTTCAGTAATCAAATGTTAAAAAATATTAAAATTTATATAAAAATTTCCTAGATTCAATAATTTTTAGTATATTTGCAGTGAAAATATAAAGTATTATAAATCAAAGTGAGATTATGTCAAGAATTCAGAATTTTGAAACGCCAGTTCCAGTTGAGACACTTTCAACTGCTGAACTTATAGTTACGATGGCTCTTATCTTAAGAGGCAATTATTACAGTAACAAGTCTTATGTGAGTTTCAAGCACTCAAGAGACGCAAATGCTGCCATAAAGTCCTTGGAGGAAGCATGTTCAGAATTAAATATTCCGTTTAAAACGCTTCCAAGCATAAAAGATAAGAACTACTATTACATGTGGGGAACAAACTTAGATTTGGTTCTTGCTAAACAGCAGATGATACCACATCTTCTTAAGTGGAGAACACTGCTCCATATTCCTGAAACATGGATTGGAAATTTGAGTGAGACTAAACTAAAAGCTTTAGAGGCTATCACAACTCAGATAACAAGAGCAAAAATGACAAGAAGAGGTACTTGTTACTTAGTGCCAGATGCTTTGCACTTGGATATTGCTATTTCTAACTTGTTTAGGCCTATAGCTCCGAATATAGAAACTGAATATAAATATAATAGACAGTGCGTATATGGGCTCACTTACACATCTGAAACTTATGTTAATGAACTAGAGGATTTGGATGATGACATTTCAGATTTACTTTAAAAGATTAGATAATGAAAAGTATAGATAGAATTAATGATGATATTTCTGATATATTACCAGATTCATCAGACTTATTAGGTACAGATGGTCTCGAGCAACGAGCTTCCATGGTCCAGGATAAGTCCAAGTCGATACATGACAGGAAAACAGCCCAAGAGCTTGCAAAAGCTAAATTAAAACTTGCTAGAGCTGCTGAAGGCCAAGCTGCAAGACAAGCTGTTCAGGCGTTTAGACAGAAAAAGCAAGAAGCTCAAGAGGCTGTATATCAGCAACTCGAAGATGAAGACAAGCACATGCCAGCCAAAGAAGTTATAGATTTGGCCAACAGGGTAGCTGCTAGTAATGGTCAGCCTGCAATGGCAGAAAACGTTGCAAAGCAGATTATGCTTTCTCAAGGCACAACTCGACCAGAAGTCGTAAAGCTTCTCAGTTCACTCAACATAAATCTTGATTTGCAGTTATCGAAGACTGATACAGCTAATCTGTTAGCTTGCCTTCTTACTGCTAATGAGAAGCAGCTTCAAGCCATATACGATAATGATAAGACGCCTCTCGCTATTAAAATAGTGGTTAAACGTCTCATGAATGACTCTAGAATTGGAGAAATCCAGACAGTAGAGAAACTCTGGGACCGTATTTTCGGAAAAACTGGAATGATGCTTGATTTGCCACAAGAATCTAAGGCTGCAGGTATCATACCTAATACTCCAGTTTCTAGAGAGGCTTATATTCTGATTAGAGAGTCACTTCTCAAATAATTGCACACACTTAATTCTCTCATTTTTCAAGTATGAAACCATTTAGTTACGCGGGCGCCCGCGCACGCCCACCCCCATACATTATTATATATTAATTACGTAATATTATTCAGTCAAGGCTGAGCTCACATAGTTTTTATTAAACACATTTGATATTCATTTATTTTGCCATTGTGAGCTCAGCCTATTATAACACTAAATATTTAATAATATGAAGAAGAAAGGATATTATAAATACGACCCTGTTATCTATCCAAGAATGCTATGTGTCGCTATTGGTATGAACCAAGAGGATGCCAACAAGTGTTTCGAAGGTAGAAATGGCGGGGTTTTGAAGGTTGATTTCTCTAGTTATACCGCAATAACCTACGATATAGTTATAGAAAAGGAGAACAAGAAGCTTTGCTCATTTATTAATTTTGCAAGCAAGGATTCTATGAGAATGGGAGTTTGTTGCCACGAAGCTTTTCATGCCTGCGAAAGTATCGAGAATGATATTGGTATGGAACACACCGGCGAGCCTTCTGCCTATCTGATAGGTTGGATTGCGTCTTGTATCAACAAGGCTCGTTTAGGTATTGGAGACTTTGTTGAAATTAAAGATAAGGAAATAAATTCTATATAAGTATGAACACTCCAAAAAGAACACTCTCCGAAATGCAGCAGAGAGTTATAAATGCAGATACTCTTAAGCATGATATGGTAAATGCTAAAGACTTATTGCGTCTTGAGATGCTTTCATCATTCAAGGCTTATACTAAAGCTATGTTTAAAGCTCAGTATAACCGAAACTTTATTGTAGCTGAGCATCATGAAGCTATATTCAAGGCTTTACAGGACGTAGTTGATGGTAAGTGCAGAAGACTTATCATCAATATGCCTCCTAGATATGGCAAATGCTGTGCTATTGGCACACAGATAACACTCGCCGATGGAACTAGAAAGTCTATAGAAAGTATAAAACCTGGAGAATACGTCTTATCATTTCACAATGGAAAAGCTGTAAGGAATAAAGTTATTGCAACTGAACCGGCTTTCAAAAATAGTAGCATGATTACAATGAAGTCAGGCAGAAAAGTTATATGTAGCTTAGACCACCCATGGTTAACTCCTTTTGGTTATAAGAAAACACAAGAACTTAAAGCTGGTGAGAGAATTTATGCCTTGAAATCTGATATAGAGCAGCCCGACTGTTTGTCTGATTCAGAGGTTATACTTATTTCAGCCATGTTATTTGATGGCTGTTGTACCAAGCCAGGTAAGTTGGGATTTACAAATGTAGATAACTTGGCAGTAGACGCAGTTTCTAGAGCTGTGTATAATCTTGGAGGCATTATGAAAAAAGGAGCAACAACAGACTGTCAATATTATATATTAGGGGGTAAAAATGGCGTAATAAATAATGTATTAACTGAATATGGCTTAGTAGGTCATAGCTCATATAACAAAAGAATTCCAGATAAAATCTTTAAGACTTCTAGCCGACAAAAGTATTTATTTTTAGGAATGATGATAGCTACCGATGGAACGATTAAACAAAGTGGTCAAATTTCCATAGGCTTAGCTAACGAGGGCCTAGCTAATGATATTCAGTATTTACTGTCAACTATAGGTATTCCAGCCACTTTAAACTGGTACCCTAATGCTAAAGCGGGAATATGGAATGTAGCTATATCCAGAAGATATGCTCAGAGAATGTTCAATAGACTTGATTTTTATGGAAAGGCTAATACTGCGGCTGAATATATTTTAAAGCCTTCTAAGATAGAACGCACGTGTACATATCCATATAGTATAATTCAGAAAGAAGGTCTCTATAAAAAGGTGCATATTGATTTAGGCTATAAATCTGTTGGTCCTGGCAGAAATATGTCTGAAGACACATTTAAAGAACTAGTTGATTTGCTACCTGATAAGTTGGGAAAATACTGGGCTTACGACTTTTATCCAGATGAGATAAAAGATGTAGTTTCAGTAGGAGCACAAGAACTTATACATCTTGAAGTCGAGAATGACCACAATTTCATAGCAAACGGATTGGTTTCACATAATACGGAATTGGCAATTAAATCATTTATTAGCTGGTGCATGGCCCTCAACCCACGCTGTAGATTCTTGCACCTATCATATTCCGACGTGCTTGTAGCAGATAACTCAGACACTGTAAGGTCTATCATGCAAGAAAGTCTATATAAAGAGCTGTTTCCGCAATCTAAGCTTGAAAAAGAGAAAGCTTCTAATAAACGTTGGCGAACAGCTGCAGGCGGAGAGATGTATGCGGTTTCAACACAAGGTCAGGTAACCGGTTTTGGTGCTGGTAATGTGGATGAAGAGGAACCAATCAAAGGTTCTGAAACTGCCGACAACCTTACATTCGATGAAGATATGAATGGAATGCTTGAGCAGATAGGTGCTAAGACTAATGTGTTCCAAGGTGCAATCATGATTGACGACCCTATTAAGCCTGAGGATGCTGATTCAGATATAGTTCGTGAGCGAATTAATTTGCGATTCGAAAATACAATTCGTAACCGTACTAATAGCCGCAACACTCCTATTATCATAATCATGCAGAGACTACATGAGCACGACTTGTGTGGATATTTGCAGGAGATAGAGCCAGATGAGTGGACAGTTCTATCGTTGCCGGCTATACAGGAAGACCCTATTACTCATGAACGCCATGCCCTGTGGCCTATGAAGCATACACTCGAAGAGCTTGACCACATGCGAGAGATTAACCCACTCGTATTCGATACTCAGTACATGCAGGACCCTACACCAAAAGAAGGTCTTATGTATTCTGAAGGTTTTAAGACTTATAACAAAGACCAATTACCACAAGGCCGAGAAGCTGCTCACAAGTGGAACTACACAGATACAGCTGATACAGGAGCTGATAATCTGTGCTCCATCTGTTTTATAGATACACCTGAGTATGTATATGTTACAGATGTGTTGTTCACAGATGCGCCAATGGAGAAAACAGAGCCAAAGACAGCAGAGATGTTAACACGAAATCAGACCGTATCAGCTCTTATAGAATCGAATAACGGTGGTAGAGGCTTTTCTAGAAATGTTAAAAAGATACTTCGTGTAACGCATAGAAACTTTAGAACTGCTGTTAGAACGTTTACTCAGTCTGAGAAAAAAGCAACACGTATATTTACTAATTCTGGAATGTGCCAAAGCGATATTCTGTTCCCAGAAGGCTGGGAAAAGAAGTGGCCTAAGTTCTATGCGGCTCTTATGTCGTATCGTAAAGATAATAAGAAACAGCAGCACGATGATGCACCAGATGCTCTTACAGGCATAATTGAGATGCATAGTAGAAAATATAATACTAATAGAATAAGACTGAGAAATTAAAATATTATGGGTAGAGGAAATTTTAAGAAAAAGTTGATAGCTGGAGTTGGTATCAACGATTGTGATGAACCTGTGCACGATGAGAATGGTAAGTTAAATAAGGCTTACACTGTTTAGAAGAGTATGATTCACAGGTGCTATAGTGATAATTACCATACGAGAAATCCAGCTTATAAAGGATGTACAGTGTGTGAAGATTGGCGCAGATTATCAAATTTTAAAGCGTGGTTCTATGATAATTATGTTGATGGCTATCAGCTTGATAAAGATGTATTAGTAGAAGGTAATACTGTGTATTCACCTGAAACATGCTGCTTTATTCCAGGCGAAATAAACAAGTTGTTTGAATCTAAGAAGAAAACAGCTGAGCTTCCTATAGGTATACAGTTAGATACTTACAGAAATAAATACATGGTTGCTGTCGGTATAAATGGCAAATTAAAGCACATAGGAAGATTTGACACTTTAAAAGAAGCTATAATAGCAAGAAATAAGGCTAAATACGAAAGTATTAAAGAACTTATTGATAGGTATAAAAGCAGTGGAAATCTCCCAGATAAAGTTTACAATGCTATACTCAGAAAGATAAAGATTTATAAATTTTGATTTGTTAACATACTTTAACATAAAAAATTTTATTATCTCAAATATTTTTAGTATATTTGCATTGTAAATGTTAGTTTAGGGTTATGGTTGTTTTTTAAGGAAAAGGTTTTCTTGATAACAGTTCTTGATTATTAAAGTTGTTAATTATTTTAGTTCAATCAGCTCTCAGCGGAGAGCTACATCCTCGTCCTGGTGAGCCAATCACGCTACGTCCGTCCAGTGATTGGAGAGGTTCGATTCCTCTAACGAGGGCAAATGGCGGCATCAGGGGTGGCATAGCTCAGAGGGCTAGAGCACAGGTCTTGTAAACCTGAGGTCGGAGGTTCGAATCCTTCTGCTATCGCGGCCGCCTTCGCTTATCGCAGATTAGAGCAGTTGGAAGCTCGCTAGGTTCATATCCTAGAGGTCACAGGTTCGAGTCCTGTATCTGCAACTAACGCATAGCTTTTGCACTCACTGCTTAGCTTTGCATATTTATTAACTAATTAATGTTTAGACTATTATGGGATTGAATTGCGGATGTCCAGCAGGTAAGCATCTCAATGACCTTGAGATTGCTGAGTGCAAAGAGAGCTTTGGACAGATTCAGAAAGTAATTTTTGCCCGTATCTTCAGCCTTACAGGTGTTAAGAACAAGATTCCTAAGGAAACGATTGCTAAGAAAGCTACGATGACACCTCTTTTTGCTGCAGGAGACGGTACTAAGTTGATTGTATCACCATACATTCAGAACCCAACTACTGAACCTGGCGAAGCTCGTACGTTTGGTGGCGGTAACCAGACACTTGGTGGTATTGAGATTGTTATTGGCCGTGAGCCAACTACATTCACAGGCGTTATTTATCAGGAAGCTCAGTCAGTTATTAAGACACTCAAGACTTATTCATGTGAAAAGATTGGCGTGTTCTTGATTGACGAGAATGGTAATATTGGAGCTATCGACGAGGCCGGCAATGGTGCAAACTATGAGCCTATTCCAGTTGATAAGTTCTTCGTAGGTGACAAGAACCTTGGCGGTTATGAGGAGCCAGACTCTAACACTATTAGTTGGAGCTTCTATCCTAATTGGTCAGACAATCTCGTCTTGATTAAGGCTGATACACTTGACTACAATCCACTTACAGAGCTCACAAACGCGGCTTCAACTTAAAAAGATTTGAGTATGGTACGACAAGTTAGAAAACCAGTAAAAAAGGTACGTCTCGAAGCAGGTGGTATCTCACAGGAATTTGAGGTATCACATGCCGAGAGAATTCTCGATATGGGACCAGCTTTAAATGGTGGTTGGCGCGTACCTGAAGATAGTGAATACGAATATACAGAAGAATATGGGCTTAAGCTTAAATCAGATAAAGGAAATTCTGCTAAGACCACAGAAAAGGCAGCTGATAAATAAAGCGTCTTCTCTCCAGCAGCGTGTTAGGTTCCACACGGAAACTAACATATCTTTGTTTGACTATAATAGCTCAGCTCAGTTGTTTCTTGATTGGGTGTCACACTTACTCCCAAAAGACAAGTACAACATATTCGTTCATCTGTTCCAGTATCCGCTTCCAACTTCAGCAGTTATAGATGATGTATATCGAGAGCTCGAACGAGTATTCTACAGTAGAAACTCAAGTTCAGCATATCAGTTTACATCTTCTGAACTGCTTGAAGATTGGCTGAATTACAAAAAGAATGTACTTCATGAGCCGGATATATGGAAAACTGAAGGATGGAAACAGCTACAGGTATCGCCTAACAGCATACTTGTAGTTGACCTTCCAACTCAACAGACAAGCTTTAGACCAGAGCCATATTTCTATTGGCTCAATATCGATAATGTTATCGATTACAAGTTTGTAGATAAGAGTATCACTAATTTTGAATGGCTTGTTTTCAAACAGCCAGAACACAGAATAGCGGTCTTTGACAGTACTTCAATAAGAGTTTATCAGCTTAACGAGAAGAATGAGATAGAGTCTCTGTTAACAGAGGCTACTCATAACTTAGGATTTTGCCCAGCACGGTTCTTTTGGACAACTCCTATCAATGAGAAATATCCAGATATTAAGAAAAATCCAATCACGAAGGAGTTATCTCGATTGGACTGGTATTTGTTCTTCTCTATCTCTAAACAGCATCTCGATTTGTATGCTCCATATCCTATTTATTCAGCTTATGAGGCAGACTGTAATTTCGAGAACAACGAAACAGGTGAATACTGTGACGGTGGTTTCTTAAGAAATGCTGACGGTGAATATGAGATTAATGCTGATGGAACAGTTAAAAAATGCCCTTGCTGCGGTGAAAAGCGAATAGCTGGTCCTGGTTCCTTCTTAGAGGTACCAGTTCCTAATCAGACAGAAGGCATTGCTGATATGCGTAACCCTGTTCAGATTACAACTATTGATAAAAACAGTCTCGAGTACAACGTTGAAGAGGTCCGCAGACTTCACGACGAGATTGTGGTCTCTGTAGTAGGAGCGGGTGGCAATGCAGCTGTGTCTGAAAAGGAAGCTATAAATGAAACGCAGGTAGCTGCAAATTTCGAAAGCAAAACAGCTGTTCTTAATACTCTGAAGACGGACTTCGAGCAGGCCCAGAAGTTCGTAGAAGACACGATATGTAAACTTCGTTATGGAGATAATTTTATATCATCATCTATAAGTTGGGGCACAGAGTTTTATGTCTTCACTGTTGAAGAACTCTATTCTAAGTATAAATCTGCTAAAGAAAGTGGAGCCACTGAAACAGAACTTGATGCCATAATGCAGCAGATTCTTGAAGTGGAATATCGTAATAACCCACTAGTGTTGCAGAGGATGCTTATATTGAAGCAGTTAGAGCCATATCCTCATAAAACACTCGACGAGATAATGAAGCTTTACAATGCTAGTTTGCTTAACGTAAACTATGTGAAACTTAAAGTTAATTTCTCAGAGTTTATATCAAAGTTTGAACGCGAAAACATTGATATTGTGGAATTTGGTTCTTCTCTTCCACTGCGCGAAAAGATTAAAATTATTAGAGATAAATTATTAGAATATGTCAAACAAAACGATGAACAAGGCGGAGCTCCAAGAATTGATTCAGGACTTGAAGGACCGTCAGGAGGAGCTTCAGCAGCTTCAGCTGAGTAATCCTGATGCTTTCACAGTTGAACAGAAAACGGAGTTTGACAATAACGCCGAAGAACTTAAGAAAGCTGAGGCTCGCCTCGCTGTCGTAGAAGAGGCTTTGAAGCAGAATGCTTCAAATGCTTCTACTGACAACACATCTGGTAAAGTTGTTGTAATGGTTGCTTTTGGTGACCGTTTTAGCAAGCGAACAGGTAAAGAGGTAAATCCACCTCAGAAACGCTACTTCTCATTCGGTGAGTGGCAGGTATTTAAGCAGAACTACAAGCTGCTCGGTTATTCAATTACAAGTGTCATCAATGACCCATTTGGTGATGCTGCAGGTCTCATTGAGGAACCTAAAGATTAAAAGACAAAGCTATGATAACAATTGAAATGCTTAATCAGAGCGAGTCACTTAAGGGTTTGACTGACGCTCAAAAACTAGCCATTACTACGCTCTCTAGCAATGATGAGGCAACAGTAATTGGTACAAAGATTGGTGCTTTGCACGGCCAGTATGATGCTGATATTCTCAGCATTTCAGGCATAAGTAAAGCAGATGGTGAAAAAACTTATGACTATCTTAAGCGAGTTCTTGGTGACTACAAGACTAAGCTTGATGGTACTAAGACACTTTCTGCTCAGCTCGAGGCTCAGAAGAAGAAAGTAACTGAACTTGAAACTAAACTTGCAGCAGGTGGGTCTGACGAAGCTGTAAAGCAGCAGCTTAAAGACGCTCGCCATCAGGTTACTCAGCTTCAGACACAGCTTACAACTAAGACTGAAGAGCTTGATAAAGCTAAGAAGGACTACGAAAAGAAGGAGAAAGACCTTCAGGTAGGCTTTGCATTTACTAACGCTACAGCTGGTATCAAGTTTAAAGCTGATGTTTCAGAGCCAGTTAAGAAGATTCTCCTTGCAGCTGCTAAAGATGAGATTCTTGCTAAGGGTACTCCTGATTTCGTTGACGATGGTAACGGCGGAAAGAAGCTGGTACTCCGCGATGCTGCTGGTAATACTCTCAACAATCCTAAGAACAACCTCAATCCATATACTATCGAGGAGTTAGTAATGGAGACAAGTTTGAAGGATGTTATTGATACAGGTAGGCAGCAGCCAGGTGGAGGTACTAAGCCTAACCCATCACCTGACCATCGAACAGTTAATCTTGATTTGTCAACAGCTAAAACTCAGCAGGAAGCTGATGTTCAGATTGAGAACTATCTGTTGTCAACCGGTTTAACTCGCGACAATGTTGAGTTTGGTAACAAAGCACTTGAGATTAGAAATGAAAACAATGTTTCTAGCCTTCCAATTCGATAATAGACTGTATGATGTAAAAGGGTAATGCAGCATGTCAGTTATGATATATTTATGTTAAACTTTTAAAAATTAAAAGACTATGAGTTTAGTACTTACTAGAATTCAGCACATTCGTTCTAGTTCAAATTTGGACAAGTACGAGTATCGTCCTAGCCGATATGGTGCTCTTGACGTTTTTATCCAGCAGTCTAATGACCCAGCCGGTATTCTTACTGAGGAGCTCAAGCAGAAGGCCCGTACTTCTATTGGTAACGTCCTTGAAACTCCTGTAATCGACTATGATGCAGACATCACAATCGGCAATACTCGTACGCTTACGATTGATGATAGTGAAAATACTTCTCACATGGTGCAGATTAATTTTGCTACTTATGCGTTTGGCTTCACTATCGCTCCTGCTATGTACATGAACAACGAAATCGGCATCCAGAAGGATTTCGAGACTAAGTTGATGAAGTACATCTACAAGTTTGCTCAGAAACTTGATGAAGCAGCTCTTGCTAAGCTTGCAACTGAGAAGACAAAGGTTATTAAGAACCCACTGCTCTATAAAAACACAACAGGTACAATCAACGCAAAGTGGACTGAGCGTGAGAACATCTTTGGTGACCTTGACCCAATTATGGCAGCCAATGACTTCTTCGGCCAGTTGCACATCGTAGGTGATGCCGGTGTTGAGTCAATTATGCGTAAGCTTGCTCAGCATGGTTTGTACAACGACGTTAACAAACAGAACGAGTTTGGTAACAAGATTGTACACTTGACCAACAACATGGCACTCGATAGCGAGAAGTATGCTCAGGGTTATGCTATCAATTCAGGTTCTCTTGGCTTCATGACACGTTTCGAACGTGACTGCTTGCTTGGTACAGTATCTGGTGATGGCCATGAGTGGGGTATCGCAACTTTGCCACTGTTGAATATTCCTTGTGGTACTTACTTCTACGATTCTGTTGGTGATTACCACGATATCGCAGATACAGCTACAGCTGATATGGTTCGCACCCGTAAGGAGCACTATGGCTTTGCAGTTGACGTTGCATTCCTTACTTCTTACAACAGCAAATCTGCGACTTTGGCTAGTCCAATTATTGCTTTTGATATTTCAAGCGAGAATGCTAATTATGCAGTGCCTGTACAGCAGGTTGTTGCTCCTCAAACAGCGTAATCTTTCTTTGGGTGAATATCTAAATATAAATCTAGAAGAAACTAGTAATAGCTTTTAGTTGTTATTAGCTTTGGATGGGTCCAGCGGGAGGACAGACTTAAAAAGTCTCGTTCTCCCGTTTTTACTTTAAACTGAAATGTAATCATGATAAGAATTGCAGATATACAAGATAAAATGCTCCATCTAGTAGGATGGAAACAGAGTTATGATTTGTCAGATATTATGTTATCTAGCAATCTAACTCAGACTGAATCAGGTATGTATTTTCAGCAGATTCATCCTCTTCTTACATTGGATAATTTACGAAGTATAGCTCCTGATTTTCAGAACTATAATTGGCAGGTACACGATGTGAATAAAGCTTATAAATCTGGAGAGGTAGTTAGAGTAGATGATTCTCTGTACAAGGCTATTCAAGACGTTCCAGCAGAAACAGATATTCTAGATTCTGAATATTGGTCAGAAACAAATCCATTTTCAGAATGGCTTGAAGAGAAAACTAAGGCTAGTATTGTGAAACTTGTTAATAAGTTTATCAATATGAAGCTAGCTGACAAAGCTACAAAATCTCTTATCGAGAACAAGATTCTGTTTGATGGTACTGGTAGACTTACCAACAAGATTGAAAATCGTAACAAGTTAGTAGGTTTTGAGATTGATACAGTTCGCTCTAAAGGCGTTACAGTTAAAATTGATAAGATTGGTCTTCAGATGACGGAACCAGGTTCTTATACTCTCTATATTTTCCACTCTAGTAACCCAGAGCCAATTTACACTCTCACTTTTGAGAAAACCAAGGCTAATAGTCTTGAATGGTTTAAGCCAAAAGATGATATTTTGCTGCCTTATGAGAGCGCTAATACAGATGCTGGAGGCAGTTGGTATTTAGTATACAAGCAGTCAGAACTTCCTGAAAATGCTCAGGCCATTTATAAAGACAGAGACTGGTCCACTGGACCATGCAAGGCATGCTCTAGAAGTGAGTTTTTAGCTTACCAAGCTTGGTCTAGGTACATAGAGATACACCCATTCTACATATCAGAGGATGAAGAATTTGACCCAGAGATAATGAATTTTACGTACGATAAGAACTATGGCATTAATCTCGAAGTCTCAGCATATTGTGACTTGACAGATTTTATTATTAAACAGAGAGCTATGTTCCAGGATGTACTCTCAAAGCAAGTAGCTATAGATTTCTTACGAGAATTTGCCTACAATCCAAATGTTAGAACTAACAGGCATTCTATCAATGCATCTAAGTTGGATATTTTGGTAGAACTGGATGGCGATTCTAATAGCATGAGACAATCTGGACTTTCGTATGAATTGGATATTGCTTTAAAAGCTTTAAGTATTAGTACACAAGGGCTAGACAGAGTATGTCTGCCATGCGTGAATAACGGAATTAAATACAGGTCTATATAATGGCTGCATCTAAGTATTATGGCTTATCTATTAGAAACTTAGCTTACAGATTAAGAAAGTTTGATGAGGTCCTTGGTAGGGAACTCGTTAAAACTGTACTGGCTCACGAGCAAGAAATCATAGAGGCTATTACTGAAGACCAGCTTTACGAAAGAGGAGTAAACGGAGATGATGTTGAAATTATGTCTTACGCTCCGTATGCTCCAAGTACTGTAAAACGAAAAATCAGAAAAGGACAGCCTTATAATAGAGTAACACTTAAAGATACTGGTGAATGGTATAAGTCTTTAAGGCTCGTGTATGATATTGATGGTTTTTATCTAACGAGTACTGATGACAAGAATAAGTATTTAAAAGATAAATATGGACCAAAAATTCTCAAGCTTACAAAAGAGAACTTAAAAAATATCATATATAAATACATAAGGCCAGAATTATCAGTCAAACTTAAAGAATATTTACAGAATGGCACAGAAGAAGAATAATGTAGAGCGAAGCATAATTATTCCAATGAAAGAAAATCCAGTATTGTTAGATAAAGTTATACAGGATATTCAGAAAACATTAGGAGAAAAGCTTAAATGGCTTGATTATGCTTTTGGCCGTTCTTATAAGTTGGTTGAGCACCAAGAAGGCGGCGGAAAATTTATATATCCAGCAGCATACATTGGAAAATCTGAATATGCTTCTTTACTTCCAAATGACCAATATGGTAATTTCTGCTGGTTTGATATTTATGATGCTCAGAATATTACTCAAGTAGTTCAATCTACACCTCAGTTTACATTCTCAGGAGCTATAGTTTTCTGGTTTAATCTAGATACTATTTTTGCTGATAATGACGCTATGTACTCAGAAGAGGTGAAAGACGAAATTATTAGAGTTCTTACCACTCCAGGTCTCATTAAACAGACAGGTAGACTTACAGTCGACAAAGTTTATGAGAGATTCGAGAATATCTATAAAGGATATTCGCTTGAAAAGATTTATAACAGCTATGTTTACTCTGGTCAAGATATTCAGTCTATGGATAAGCTATTCTTTATGCATCCATATTCTGGACTGAGATTTGAGTTTACAATAACAACAAGAGAATTATGCCAACGTTATATCAAATAATTTTAATTGCTCTATTTTCTGCTTTTGTGGAGCTGTTTATGAGCAAATCAGGTTTTAGATATTGGCTTAGAGACCAGTGCGATGATATAGGTTTTACAATTGTAGCTAAAATGCTTGATTGTGACTTTTGTCTAGGTTTCTGGCTTAGTGTTATAATATCGATTGCAATGGTACTGATTACGCTTGACCCATCGTATATCTATGTGCCAGTATTTGCAACTCCTATAATAAGATTTTTAGTATGAAAACAATATCCTTAGCTAATAGAACTATAAAGCTGTATGATTCAATTGATGAAATGCCAATTGAAAATTTTCAGCGATATAATAAGTATATTATCATAGATGCTGGACTTGGCTCCGACATAGATTCAGTTGATGAACACATAGTACAAATTGCAAAGCTTATTAATTCTGGAGACAAGAAAAAAGCCATGCAAGAATTGCAAAATATGAGACAAAACATGCACATGATTGTGAGTGGAATATCTCCAAGGTATATGGCATTTGCAGCTCTCGTATACAGTATTGATGGAAAGAAAGTAGAAAGTCAGTCAGATACTAGTTTACAAGAATTATTATCTGATTTAAATAAGGCAAAGCATAGCTCTATTATAGAAACGCTATTTCAGTTGAAAAAAAAACTTTCGACAGAGCTAGAAACTTATTTTCCAGATAACTTTGATTCAGCAAAAGAAAAAATGATATATGAAAAGATTAAGCAGAGAACAATCTTGCAGCTAAAAGGTATTATAGAAGACAAAGAATATACCGAAGAGATAGCTGATATAGACTTGTCTCTGCTTAAATCTTATAAGCCAGGAATATTTACTGGTAAAAATTCATTCGAATTAAAATACGATAAGCAGTTTGAAAGTTTATGTATGTTAGTTGGCCAAAAAGCTAATTTAAATGCTAAGCAGATGACTGTTCTTCAATTTTACACAACTGTTAATAATATAAAAGCTCAGCTCGATGCTGAAGCTAAAGCTTATAAACGAATTAAACATAGATAATTATGGCAGATGACGTAATAAAGGAAAGTGACCTCATACAGTCCGATGGTTCCATAGATAAAATCACTCAATCTTTGGAACTGCTTATAGATAGTTATGGAGAGATGGTTGCTGCTATAAAGAAAGGTTCTTCTGAGATGGTAGAGGCTATAAAGAATATGAGTACTTCTACCAAAGAAGGTCGTGCAGCTTTAGATGATGCAGTTAGAGCAGCCCAAAGATTAGAAAGAGCACAGAAAGAATATGAGTTTGCTCAGTCTGATATAGGTAAGGAAGTGGCCGATTTAAAATCTAAAACAGCTGCTTTAAATAGAACTACAGCTGAGAGCAAGAAGGCACTTGAGTTGCAAGCTGGTTCCTATGAAAGAATTAGAATACATCTCAAGCATCTCATTGATTTATATAAAAATATGTCCGCCGAGCAGAGAGCTTCTAGAGGTGATGACATAATTCGTCAAATTAATGAGCAGAGGTCTAGGCTTGCAGCTATGGATGAGCAACTTAAAGCTCACGTTGTGCAGATTTCTAAAGTGCAGAAAGCCGAAGAGAAATTAGCATATTTGCAGTCAGAAGAAGGTCAGCGCTATCTTGAGTTGAAAGCTAAGATTCGTGAAGTTATGGCAGCTCACACAGCTAATAGAACTCAGGTTGATGCACTTACGCAAGCTCAGAATAGATATAACCAAGCAGCAGACGCTACAAATATTCAGATTAGAGAATTAGATTTACAAACAAAAACTCTTAATCAGACTGCTAAGTATCAGGCTCAGATTAATCAGTCTGCTGAAGGCTCTTATAATAGATTAGCGGCCCAGTATGCACTTAACAAGATTAAGTTAAATGCTATGTCGGCTGCTGAACGTTCAGCTACTGACGCCGGTAAAAAACTCGAGCAAGAAACTGCAGCTATATATAAAGAAATGATACGACTCCAGGAAGCCACTGGAAATCACAGACTTAGCGTAGGTAATTATGCTAAGTCATGGGATGGCCTTGGAGTATCTGTATCTCAGGTAGTTCGAGAACTTCCTGCTGCAGCAGTGTCTCTTAACACATTCTTTCTTGGTATCTCTAACAACATACCTATTGTAATTGATGAAATTAAGAAAGTAAGAGCCGAGAATGCTAAGCTTAGAGCTGAAGGTAAACCAACTGTATCTGTTACTAAACAAATCGTATCAGCTTTACTCAGCTGGCAAACAGCTCTTATAGTAGTGCTGTATGCTTTATCAGCACATGGCAAAGAGATTCTGCAGTGGATAAGTTTAGTTATTAAAGGTGGTCAAGCATGTATAACTCAAAAAGAGGCAATACAAAATGTTACAGACGAAATAAAAAATGCAAATGATAACTATGCTGAGAATATAGTCACGCTTAGGAGATTATCAACTGAGTGGAAGAAGCTCGGCAATAACATGAAGGAAAAGCAACAGTTTATCAAAGATAATAAGGCTGAATTTGATAAACTTGATGTATCTATAAGAAATGTAGATGATGCAGAAAATCTTCTTGTTAAAAATACTACAGCTTTTGAAAACGCTATGTTTGCTAGAGCTAAGGCTGCAGCAGCAGCTTCATTAGCTCAAAAGGAAATGCAGAAAGCTCTTGAAGAAAGAGTAGAAGCTGAAAAGCGTGAAAAGGCAGGTCCTAGTTGGTGGGATAAATTTCAAGCTTATCTTATTTCAGGCTCAGGATATGGTGCAGGAGCAGGAGCTACAGCATCATGGGATAAAACTAAAAAAAGCATAACGGATGCCAAGTCTATTCAGAAAAAAGCTATTGCCATTTCTAAAGCTGAACAAAAACGCCATGAAGAAGACGCTAACACTTATATAAAAATACAAAAAGACGCTCTTGAAGAAGTCGATAAAATTTATAAAAAATATGGTTTTGACACAGCTCACAAGAAAGGCAGCACACGTACGCGCACACCTCGTGAGCGTGATTTAACTGATACAATATGGAGAAATGATTTAACAATTCAGAAGAAATATGAAGCTAGTATTACAGCTTTGCAGAGAGATGAGTTTAAAAAACGTAAACAAGAAGCTGTAGATTCTGCTGAAGCTACAATCAGAGAGATGCAGGAGAAGTTCCGTAAAAATGAAGTTTTCTTAGCAGGCAAAAAGGGAAATAAGCCACTTACTGACGAGCAAAAGCAACAGGTTAAAAAACAGCAAGAAGAGCTCACAGCTATCATCGAGAATACTCAAAGAAAACTCAATCTTGATTTGCAAGATATTGAGGATGAGCGCCAAATAGATAGTATGACTAAACTTCGTCAAACTATGAAGTTTAGATACGATACTATTTCAGCTGAGATTGAAAAGGAGAAAAAGCTTAGATTACAGCAGCTCGATGACCGTGAAGCAGCTTATACAACAAAGGCTGCTACTGTTTCAGAAGATGGTCAGACAGAAGCTGAAGTTACAGGTCAGGCTACTCCTGAACAATTGGCAGCATGGCACAAAGAAAGAGCACAAATCGAAGCAAAATATGACCAAATTATTCTTGACTTGCGCGCTAAGGAGATACAAGAGCAGTTGTATCTTGTAAAGAAAGGCACTCAAGAAGAAAGACGATTACTTCTTGAACAAGTTGAGAATGCTAGAAAATTAGCTTTAGCCCAAAATAGAGCTAAGCCTGTTGAACAGCAAGAATCTGAGACCAGTATTAATGCTAAGTTTAATAAACAGAAATTATCCATATCAGGTTCTAATAGACTGCAAAATTTCCAGCAGCAGCAAGCCTTGGCAAAATCTGAATTTGATTTAGCTGTGCACACGGCCGACGAAATTAAAGATTACGAGCTGACTCAGGAAATCGCTCTGTGGAAAGAAAAGATAAGATTAGCTAAATCCGGAGCTCTTGACTGGTCACAAGCTCAGATTGACGAAGCCCACAACGTAGTTAAAAAACTTGAAGATGAACAGAAAAAGCTACGTAAAAAGGGTTTGAGTTTGATGGGCCGCATAGGTAAATATGGCGTTACTGGATTCTTGCTTTCCTATATGGGTTTTGATGATGATGGCATTAAAGCTTGGAATGCTGCATGTAGTCAGGTTATTAGCAATCTTCAAGAAATAGCTCAAGCTGAAGTTGACGTCGCACAAGCAGCAGTCGATGCAGCCGAAAAGCGAGTAGAAGCAGCTCAATCAGCTTATGACGCTGAAGTTGAAGGCCGTAATAACGGCTATGCCAACCAAGTTGCAACTAAGAAGAAAGAACTACAGCAGGAGAAGAAGAATATGCAGCAAAAGCAAAAACTTCTCGAACAAGCCCAAAAGCGCCAAGAAGCTATTAATACTGTTGTACAAGCTTCTTCTCTTATTACTGCTTCTGCTAATATCTGGTCATCTATGTCAGGCATACCTATTATTGGTCCTGCTTTGGCATTAGCAGCTATCGCGACGATGTGGACAAGCTTTGCAGTTGCTAAAGTGAAAGCTAAACAAGCTACAGCCGCGGCAAATCAAGAGTATGGAGAAGGTGGTCTTGAGTTCCTAGAAGGCGGTTCACATGCATCTGGTAATGATATAGATTTGCATCAGAAAAATTCTGAGGGCAAAAATATGCGAGCAGAAGGCGGTGAAGCTATGGCTATTATAAATAAACGCAATACTCGTAAATATAGACGAGTACTTCCTGATATTGTCGATAGCTTAAATAAGGGCACATTTGAGAATAAATTCTCACAAGCTTTTAATAAAGCAGATAGTCTACAGGCACAGATGATAACAGTAGAAACAACTACTGATTTGTCAAATATTGAAAGAGGCGTAGAGGCTATTAAGAAACAAAATTCTGAACGCGTTTATCCTTTAGGGGATGGCAGAACTCTTGTTATTAAAGGTAACGTAAGAAGATATATCAATAGTTAACCCAGTACTTCACTCTATAATCTCTGGGACTTTAAATTATATTGAATTATAAATTATAAGGATATATAAATTTTAAAGTTCTAGAGATTAAAATTTAAAGTTTATCTAGATTTATAGCTTTATGAATAACAATATATTTTATTTGCTTAAAGGAGAACAGCAAACAGCCACAAATGGCCAGTTTAACACAAATACTGGCGAGTTTGAAAGCGCCACTTCAGTAGGTCAATACTGTGTTACGTCTTGGTTAACTGGCTTAAGACCTGTTGGCAGAAAACAACTTCCAGTAGCCGAGTTGTTTCCACCGGATATAAATATGAAACAGCTACGAGTATTTTTCTATGACAAGGATATTAATTACTTAAGTTATACTGTATACAGCAATAGAAGCTTAACTTATTATAACATAGTATCTGATAGCGTAAGACTAAAAGCAGAATATATAAGATGCGATTTTGTACTAGATATTTCAAGCACTGAGTTATCACAGATGACCCAGGCTGAAATTAATAGCATGCTTACCCATGTTTGGGTTTACGCAGGTTTTAGATTACAAGGTCCACATTACAGTAAACTTGAAAATAAATATAAAAAAGAAACTGGTCAAGTATTTTTTAGAAGCTCACTAGAAGGTTCTATTAAAATATTTGGTACAGACTTTGATTTCATAAAGTCACAGTCTTTAGAAACCAAGTATTTACTGGTAGTAACAGATAATAGTGGAAAAGTATTAGCTTTAAATTCATTTGTTGAAACAGACTGTAAATTAGATGATACGAGACATTCAATAGAATTGAAATTATCACCTATAGATAGATATTCAAAAATAATGAATGACTATGATAATACTTATGATTTGATTAAGCTTTCACCAGCTATAACTCCGCTTACTTTAACAAAGCGCTTACTATATCAATTCTATATACAAGGCGCTAATTCTGTATCATGTTATGCTAATGGAACATACTGGGAACAAGATACAAATGAAGCTATAGATGATGCTGATGCTCTTGAAAAGAAATATTATTTTGCCAAGAATTTCACAAAGCAAGAAATAGTTGTAGAAAAAGAACAATCAGAACGTTTTGCAGGAACTTATATAAGAGATGACAGTTATAATGGCTATAGATGGATTCATACATCTAAAAGCAATCTTGTATTTTTGTTAGAACCATTGTCTGATTCTCAAAAAGCTAATTATGGTACACCATCTTGGGCTTATGGTACTATATTAAGTGCAGCTTCAGGTACTCATCCTACAAACACTACTGGAGAAAGTAAAAACAGCCTATATTGGCTAAAATTTATTGATAAAAGTGTGTTTGGAAATTTAAATAGACCAGATTTAGTTTCTAAATCAGTTTATTGTACCACATATTATGTAGATGCTTTTATTGGATTGTTCTCTCAATCTGGTAATTATAATCTCAGAAAAGTATCAGATGGTAGTGGCGCTTTTAACGTTGCAAACTGCATAATTAATTATACAATATGGGGCCGCATACTAGCAGATGTTGACACAGCTGTAGAGCCATCATCCGGACAAACGAAAACACTATATGACTTGCCAAAAGACGATTTCGTATCTGAAAGGGTTAATTATAGAAAATGCATAGGCTTAATAGGACTGCAAGTAAAGCAGACAGGCTATACTGTTACTCATCCTACTAAATATGGCAGAAATGACTATGGAAAGTATTTTACTAATAATTTTGTAAATGCTATGACCAAAACTGCACACATGCCAGTTCCTATAAGTAGAAGTTCATGGGCTAATACGTCTATATGGGCAATTATACCAGATGAATGGTCTTCATTTGAAAGTCAATTTAGAACGCAATTTACTTTAAAAGATGCATTTTCTTTGGCTGATACGATAAAAGCATTATTACATAAAATAGACCCGCTGGTAAAATTTGAAGCAACAGCTGAGTACAGTAGATTCTTCTATGAAGGTGACACATCAACTCCTATTATACCTTTCGACGGTTCTAGAATTGGTTATGTTCCATTTATAGCTCCAAAGTCTAATGTATTAAAAGGCAATTATGACCAAGCTGCACAGAAAGCAGAAATAACATTTGAACAACTCATGAATATGTTGAGAGACTGTTTTAGATGTTATTGGTACATAGATGATAGCAATAGATTAAGAATTGAGCATGTATCATATTTCATGAAAGGTTTATCATATACCAGTCCTGATTTACAGTTTGACTTAACTAAAAAATACGATAAGTTTAATAAGAAAACAGTTCTATATGCTCAAGAGGCAACTAGCTATAATAAAGATGATTTAAATTCTAGGTATGAATTTAGTTGGATGGATGATTCTACTGACACGTTTGAAGACATGGAAATAGGCGTTAAGTCACTGTATATACAGTCAGATAAAACAGAAGAAGTAAATTCTGAAGCGTTTTCTACTGATATTGATTTGATGTTGTATGCTCCTGATAAATTTTCTGAAGATGGCTTTGCTCTTATGATGGCGGATAAAAATACAGGAAGAGTTCCTATTGCAGCTGTTTCCGGTTTAAGAGATGACGAATACATCTATACATATAGTGTTACACCACAAAACTATTTATGCTCATGGCTATACCTTGCGAGATATTATATGCTAGATATGCCTGCGTATCGTATAGAATATACAAGGGCTCCATCGGCTGACGCGTATAGAGTAACTGGAATAAAGCAGTGTATGCAGCAAGATATAGAATTTCAAACTGATGAAAAAATAGACTTAAATAAAGCTATTAAAACATCAGTTGGAACTGGAATTATCGATTCACTATCAGTGAATATAGACACACACCTTATAAGTGTCACGCTCGTGTATAGTCCAAAATAAAGAGCTAAACAATTTTAAAAATTTATATATTTTTATATAATATTGAATAATTTTTATTATATTTGCAATATGAATTTATTTGTTCAGGCAATTTCAAAAGACAAATCCAATAGTAAAAAGTAATATGGCAAATCCGATATGCATATCACCGTTGAAGTTCTATGATGACTTCCATAAGCAAAACCGCTATCGCAGTTTTGCTTATGGCCATGTTGCTCCACTTATCACAAATCCGAATGTAGTTTCACCATTTCAGTTAATAGTATCTGGAAATGTTTCAGAAGTATACGTAAGAAGTGCCGATACTAATAAAAGAGTAACTGGTAACGTAGTTGAAAGATTTAAAGATGCTGGACTGAGAAACGTATCAAAGAATGGTTATAATATATTACTATTTTTAGGTATATTTCCGCTTTCAGGTGTTATCGATTATGAAGGCCAATATTGGCTAGAGATACATTCTGGTGGATGGTACTATTCAGAAGTATTTTGTTTTGATAATAACATAGATGATTGTCTTAAGGTAGAATACTGGAACCCAGAAGGTGATTTTGCTCTTAAAAATGGCATAATAGTATTAGGCAGTGAGAAATTTCATTTTATTCTATTGCTAAAATCAGAATTAGGCAAACCAGAATATTCGTTTGAAGAAGAGGCTACAAAGAGATTAGGCTATTCATTTATTGAAAGCCAAGTTTCTAAGAAAACATATAAGTTCAACACTGTTATTCCTGAATATCTCTGTGACGCTATGAGGATAATTCGTCTATGCAGTCAGAAGAAAATAACTTGTAAAGGTGAAACTTATGATGCTATAACTTTCAATATGGAAGTTGATTGGCAGGAACAAGGAGATTTAGCTTCAGTAACTTGTGAATTTGATGTGGATAATATAATCACTAATCTTGGTGGCTTCAAGCATGAAGCCGTAGGAGGTGATTTCAACAACGATTATAGCAATGATTACGATATTGAATAAAATGTTGCAACATAGAGAGTTAAAAACTTAATTGTTTAATTTAAAATTTGTAGATTATGGCTGATACAATCGAAAAGATTTATTGCACAGATGGTCGCGATAATGATTTAGCAGCGATTTTGGCCGCTACTAAGAACAATGACCCAGCAACCATGATGGCTGCTATGGGAGGTGGTATGAACAACTGGATGAACAATCCTTTCGTTTACCTAGTTTGGATGATGTTTGCTAATCGTATGTGGGGAGGCGAGCAGAATTGTAATCCTGCTATTCAAGCTCAGATTGATTCTCTTCGCAATCAGATTGCCGACAATCAGAACAGTTAAGAAGTGTGCTTGGTCCATTTACTCCAACTCATAATGAGACCAGTGGAGATATAGCATATACTGCTAATATGGCTTATGCTGATTTCTATCCAACAGTTCTTGATACTGTAGACAAGTGCGTAACTTATGCTAAGTTAGTAGCCTCAGACCCTGACGGCTATGAAGGCATGGAATTTATGAGATGGACCAGCGATGCTATTGGTAAATTATTAACATTAAACTGGGAGGACTTTATTTAATGGCAAGAACATTTGAATTTGAACAGATTAGGCTGATTATTATTTCTGCTTTTAGCTCTCTGTTGGCTATACTAACACCAACAGAGGGCTTTGTGGTAGCTCTTATTATCGGCTTTGGATTTAACATCTTCTGTGGAATGAGAGCAGATGGCATATCTATAACAAGATGCAAAAATTTCTCATGGAATAAAGCCCAGAAAGCTATATTAGAATTGGCATTATATTTCACAATCATATATGTTATCTATAGTATTGTGTATGCTTGTGGAGACAAAAAAGAAGCGATATTTGCTGCTAAGATTTTAACATATATATTTGATTATGCTTATGTTTGTAACGGTTTTAAAAACCTTATCATAGCATATCCAAAGAATGTTATTTTTAGAGTAATTTATCACTTAATAAGATTTGAAATTATGAAAGCTTTGCCAGGTTACTGGAAGCCTATTATAGATAGATTAAACAACGAGTTTGATAAACAAGACAATAAATCATTTGGAAACATGAAACGAGAAGAATGATTTTAAATAAAATATAAAGTTATGGACAAAATTCTCATGTTGTTGCTCAGTTTATGGAGCAAAGGCTATACTCTTAATAGCCAAACTATATGGGATAGTATTAAATTAATGAAATTATGGCTTACGAAAATTTAAAAAATGCAATAAAGCAAGTTATAAAACAAAATGGCAATCAGGAGATTACTGGCCCTACTATGCAAAGTACTCTACTCAGCATGGTTGATAATATACCTGAAGTTGTCCAGGAATCAGGCAAGGCTGAGGATAAGGTTATGTCTCAGAAGGCGACTAGTGATAAACTCAGTTACTTATCGGGAACTTTGTTGGAAAAAGTAAACTCTTTAAAATCTAAACCTTTTGTTTTAACTGATTTAGAAAGAATAGAAAATAAATGCGTTATTAACAATGCACAGCTTATTAATAATAATTTTGTATTTTCTAGTATAGTTGACTTATCAAAAATTGATGGTCAATATAAAACTTTATCTGTTAAGGCTTTAGAAACTGAGTCATTACCAATATCTTATATCTTTAAAGATAGTAATGATAAAATACTTTCAGTACATGCCAATTGTCATGCAGTCAATAATAGAATGATATGTGCTAGTGGAGCAGATTTATATATTCCAATTCCAGAGAATGCTAAAACTTTTATGTTTTCATATTTTAAAGACGATGAAGCTGAGAAGCAAGGTCTGCCATTATTTGATGGAGTAAAATTTTATGACCACAACTATTATGGAAGAAAGAATTTTACTAGCAATGTGGTTTTAGAAAAATTGATTTCTGAATTATATATAAGTTCTGATTTTAAATATAGTCTGGACGAAATTTTCTCAATTACAGTATGTAAGGCTTATAAAGTTTATGCAAGTAGAGATGAATATCATAATGGCTTTTTTATGCAAATAGGAAAGCCTGGAGCATTTAAGGGATTTGTAGTAGTTACAAAAGTTTATAGTACTAAAGAAGAAGCTATAAAAAATATTAGCAATGATACTTATTTTCATAAAGATGGAGCCTATGCAATTATTGACTTGAACGCTGTTAATGATTTTAACAGCGGAGTTCAATATTTTGTAACTATGACAGATTCTGTAAGAAATTTAGAATTTAGTCCAGTTATTAAATCTAAATTTACCAGTCCTACAATAGTATATGATATTTTTACAACAAAGACAACTATTCCAGATTACCCCAACATACCATTAGGTGTTAATGGTATGTATATATCATGGAAACCTATAGATGCATCAGTTATCATTAATCGTGTTAGATTTTCAAAACCAGTGACACTGGCTGATAGTTATAATATTAAGTTAATAACTGTCGACCCTGATACTCTTAAAATTAAAAGTGAAACCGTATTGAAATTGCAGAATGATGTAGATTTTGTAGATGTATCTGTTAGACTAAAGCCGAAAGATTTGTTAGGTTTTACATTTGAAGGCGGCAAAGCAGATTTTATTCATTGGAGAAAATTCACAGAAGAAGATAAATGGGCTGAAGACTATGTTAATTTAAGTTCTGAGTTAACTAAACAAAATTTTACTGCTGTTAATTTCTTATTTGATATAAGTTATGAATTTTCTAAAATGTATGATAAAGTTTGGTCAGGATTGAAAGGGCTATTCATAGGAGATTCCATTACGTGGTATGAATGGTATCCTGATGCAATAGGACAATTAACTGGATGTGAAGTTTATAATAGAGGTGGTAACGGAACTACAGTTGCATCGTATCAAAGTAGTCTATTATCATTTGCTTATAGAAGTGAATTACCAACAGATGATGATAAAAATGCAAAATCTAGTGGATTTCCATCAAAAGCTGATAAAGTATTTATTCTTGGCGGCATAAATGACTGGGGATATGCTAGAAGAAATGGAGCTAATTTCAATCTTGGGAATATAAATGAAAGTGCTACTAAGTCAACATTTGCAGGAGCTTTTAAAACTCTGCTATCTAACGTCAGAAAAAAATATCTAAATGCAGATATATATGTACTTCTTATGTATGATGTATATACTTTATCTACATCAACCCTTAAACATGGAGAAATAACTTTGAACGATGTAGATGGTGATATATCAAGCGGACATGATGTAATCAAATTAGAAAAAGATAATGTGACTTTTACATTAGATGATATGCGTAATATAGAATATAAAATTGCCAAAATGTATGGGTGTAAAGTTATTGACTTACGTGAGGTTGGATTCAGTGCGTTTGTGAAAAGCGATAGAAACCATTATTTTGTAACTGACAATGGAGGTGTGAATGGAGATGGATTGCACATGAACAAAGTTGGAAGTGTAAAAATGGCAAAATATGTTTTATCGCAAATTTTATAAAACATTTGATACACTAGTAAAAAATGGATAATATATTTTTAGTTTTAGTTAAAGAGAATGATTTAAGGTTGTTTACATCTTACCCAATCAAGATTAAGGAACCAATAATGATAGAATCTGAAGAAGAGGAAGAAGACTATCATGGACACTTTTATCATGGTTATGTTGATTCTGGCAAATATGAAGAAGTTTGGAAGTCGGGTAACGACGAAGGTATTCGTGTATCTCCTTCTATATTCTCTGAAAAAATTCAAAGTCGTATCCAAGTAGATAAAATTATAGAGTTATGAGACAGATAAATTATATTATTATTCACTGCTCAGCCACTAAGGCTGGGCGTGATTTTCATGCCAAAGATATAGACAAATGGCATAGAGAGCGTGGTTTTGATGAAATCGGCTATAATGTAGTAGTCGATTTGGATGGTACAATAGAGCCTGGTCGCTCAGAGGCAAAACCAGGTGCCCATTGTAAGGGTCACAATTCGGATTCTATTGGTATCTGTTATATTGGCGGACTCGATGAAAATGGAAAGCCAGCAGACACAAGAACTGAGTTGCAGAAAGCAGCACTAGCTGGACTTGTTGCTGGTTATAAGCAAAGATTTCCAAATGCTAAAGTAGTAGGCCATCGTGATATGCCTAATGTGCATAAAGCCTGTCCTTGCTTTAATGCCAAAGAGGAATATAAAAACATATAAAAAGTATGATACAGAAACAAACTTGGAAAGATGAAATCAGAATTTTAATAACTGATGAACAGAACCACGGCTCTGTTCAAATATCCATTCCACTATATGTTAGTGATATTTTCGGTAAAGCTGACGCTTTAATATATGCACTCTTTGTTGATGATACTCATAGAAGATGTGGTGTTGCAAAACGTTTATTACAGCTTGCTGAGCACCAGGCTAAGTTAAATGGAGTAAAAACAATTGGATTAGAATTCAATAAAGATGAGTCTGAAGATTTTGTTTTAAGCTGGTATATAAAAAATGGTTATAAGCTATTTAGTAAAGAAGGTAGTTTACTAATTAAAATATTGTAATCAATTTAGTAAGTACTATATTTTATTTATAAACTCATATAAAATTATCCCAGGTACTCCCTATTTTTAACAGAAGTTATCCACTATATTT